>Ga0265293_10000111_pt1 | contig 189298 bp, 180 predicted proteins | sample Munlanlewell138R_FD_192505 | JGI IMG/M metagenome (GOLD analysis project Ga0265293, IMG submission 192505) | Leachate microbial communities from a municipal landfill in Southern Ontario, Canada - Leachate well 138R | ecosystem: Engineered > Solid waste > Landfill > Unclassified | place... | reverse complement strand
TCCCCTTGTATCAGCGCGTGCAGTACGCCATGCCGGGCGAGCGCGTGGAGGACTACTGATGCGCTGGAAGTTTCCCTGGCTCAAGCAGGCCGCATCCGGCGGTGGCGATTACGAGCAGCCGGACGGCTGGCAGCGCCACGTCGAGGCCTTGCGTCGGGCCGGCATCCCCGAACCGGGCGCAGTGGTCCAGGGACGCAGGCCGGCGACCTTGGCCGATGAGCAGGCGCTGTACGACGTCGCGCCGTCATTCGTAGAACTGCTGCCGTGGGTGGAATTCCTGCCGCAGTCGAAAACCATGTTGCTGGAGGACGGCCAATCGGTGGCCGCCTTCTACGAACTGGTGCCACTGGGCACCGAGGGCCGGGAACCCGGCTGGCTCGCACACGCCCGCGATGCCTTGGAGAACGCGCTCCAGGATTCGTTCGATGAACTGGACGAGAACCCCTGGGTGCTCCAGCTCTACGCTCAGGACGAGCCCAGTTTCGACCAGTACATGCAGACCCTGCGCGACTACGTGCAGCCGCGCGCCCGCGATACCGCCTTCACCGAGTTCTACCTTCGCTTCTTCGGCCACCACCTGCGTGCGGTGGCCAAACCGGGCGGCCTGTTCGAGGACACGGTGGTCACACGGCTGCGCTGGCGCGGCCAGACGCGGCGCGTGCGCATGGTTGTCTATCGCCGCGTGACCGGACAAGGACAGGGCCAGGCAAGCCGCCGCGGCCAGACGCCCGAGCAGATGCTGAACATCGTCTGCGACCGCCTGTGCGGCGGGTTGGCCAACGCCGGCATCCAGGCGCGGCGCATGGCCGCGGCCGACGTCCACGACTGGCTGCTGCGGTGGTTCAATCCGCGTCCCGCATTGCTCGGGCCAGAGGCAGAGGACCGCGAGCGCTTCTATGCGCTGGCCCGCTACCCCGACAGTACAGAGGAAAGCGAGGCCGACGAAATCGAACTGGCGAGCGGGCGGGATTTCAGCCAGCGGTTGTTCTTCGGCCAGCCACGCTCCGACGTGGAGCATGGCACCTGGTACTTCGACGGCATGCCGCACCGCGTGCTGATCACCGATCGGCTGCGCATGCCGCCCGGCACCGGGCACCTGACCGGCGAGACCCGCAAAGGGGATGCCATCAACACGCTGTTCGACCAGATGCCGGAGGACACCTTGCTTTGTCTCACGATGGTCGCCACACCGCAGGATGTGCTGGAAGCGGATCTCAACCACCTGGCGAAGAAGGCCGTGGGCGAGACGCTGGCGTCGGAGCAGACGCTCAAGGACGTGCAGGAAGCCCGCTCCCTCATCGGCAGCGCGCACAAGCTCTACCGGGGGACGCTGGCGTTTTACTTGCGCGGACCTGACGAAGCGGAACTGGACCGGCGCGGCCTGGACCTGGCGAACGTGATGCTCAATGCCGGCTTGCAGCCGGTGCGCGAGGACGACGAGGTGGCACCGCTCAACAGCTACTTGCGCTGGTTGCCGTGCTGCTACAACCCCGGCCAGGATCGGCGCAGGTGGTACACCCAACTGATGTTCGCGCAGCACATCGCGAACGTGTCGCCGGTGTGGGGGCGCGCCCAAGGCACGGGGCACCCCGGCATCACGATGTTCAACCGTGGTGGCGGCCCGATCACCTTCGATCCGCTCAATCGCCTAGATCGGCAGATGAACGCCCACCTGTTCCTGTTCGGCCCTACCGGCTCGGGCAAGTCAGCGACGCTCAACAACCTCTTGAACCAGGTCACGGCGATATACCGCCCGAGGCTGTTCATCGTGGAGGCCGGCAACAGTTTCGGCCTTTTCAGCGATTTCGCGCGCAGGCTCGGACTGACGGTGAACCGGGTCAAACTGGCCCCAGGCTCCGGCATCAGCCTGGCACCGTTCGCGGATGCGCGCCGGCTGATCGAAACGCCGAGCGACGTGCAGACCCTCGATGCCGACGCGCTGGACGAAGACCTGCCACCGGATGCGTCGGCCATGGAGGCGGATGAACAGCGGGACGTGCTCGGCGAACTGGAGATCACGGCACGGCTGATGATCACGGGCGGCGAGGACAAGGAAGAAGCCCGGATGACGCGGGCCGACCGCTCGCTGATCCGCCAGTGCATCCTCGACGCCGCCGAGCACTGCGTGGCCGAGAAGCGCACGGTGCTCACGCGCGACGTGCGCAACGCACTGCGCACTCGCGGCCAGGAGCCGACGCTGCCCGAAATGCGGCGCGTGCGGCTGCTGGAGATGGCGGACGCGATGGATATGTTCTGCCAAGGCACGGACGGCGAGATGTTCGACCGCGACGGCACGCCGTGGCCCGAAGCCGACATCACCTTGGTCGATCTGGCGACCTATGCACGGGAGGGCTACAACGCCCAGCTCTCCATCGCCTACATCAGCCTGATCAGCACGGTGAACAACATCGCCGAGCGCGACCAGTACCTGGGCCGCCCGATCATCAACGTCACCGACGAAGGCCACATCATCACGAAGAACCCGCTGCTCGCGCCCTATGTCGTGAAAATTACAAAGATGTGGAGGAAATTGGGGGCCTGGTTCTGGCTCGCGACGCAGAACATCGACGACTTGCCGCGCGCCGCGGAGCCCATGCTCAACATGATCGAGTGGTGGATCTGTCTCAGCATGCCGCCCGATGAAGTCGAGAAGATCGCGCGGTTCCGCGAACTCTCGCCCGCGCAGAAGGCGCTGATGCTTTCGGCGCGCAAAGAGGCGGGGAAATTCACCGAAGGCGTCATCCTCTCCAAGAGCATGGAAGTGCTGTTCCGCGCCGTGCCGCCGTCCCTGTACCTCGCCCTCGCGCAGACAGAACCCGAGGAGAAGGCCGAACGCTACCAGCTCATGCAGCAGTACGGCAGCACCGAACTGGAAGCGGCTTTCAAGGTGGCCGAGAAGATCGACCAGGCCCGCGGCATCGAGTCGCCGGCCCTGAAACTGTCGTAAACCGGAGAACGCCATGGAACAGAAACGTCCTTCCATTCCGATGCAGGTCCAGGCGTTCCGCCGTCGCCGCTGGCGGCCTCGCTGGCCCTGGGTATTGGCTGCCGTGCTGGTCGCGCTGCTGCTGACCTGGCTGGTGTCCCGGACGCCCGGCGAATCCTCAGCGCCGTCGCCCGCGCCGGCCAGCACGGCACAGGTCGCTGGGCCACCCTGGCAGATGGGCAACCCGGAAGGCCGCTTCACGCTGACGCTCTATGCCGACCTGGAATGCCCGTTCTGCCGGGAGTACTTCCCGCAGCTCAAGCGGTGGGTCGGCAACAACACCGACGTCACACTGCAATGGCATCACCAGCCGCTGGCCGCGCATGAGCCTGCCGCGTCGGCCGAGGCACGTCTGGCCGAGTGCGCCGCCGAAGTGGGCGGGCATGCAGCGTTCTGGCAGGCGGTCGAATGGGTCTATGCCCACACGCGCAGCGACGGCCAGGGCTTGCCCGCTGGCTTGCGTTACCCCGAAACAACGTCAGCCATCGAACAGTGCATGGCGAGCGAGCGGCCCAACGTGGCCATCCGCGCGCAGGCCGCGGAAGCCACCAAGAGCGGCGTGACCGCCACGCCGTCGCTGCGGCTGCTGGATCGCCAGACGGGCCAGGCCATCCTGCTGCAGGGGCCCATCGAGGGCGATGCCCTGCTGTCGGCCATGGACATGCTGGCGGCCGGGGACATGGCCAGCGACGCGGCAGCTTCACCCGCCGCCCCCACATCCGAAATGCCTGCCGACGTTGTCGGCGACATGCCCAGGTAGCCCTCGGTCTTGGAGGCTACGGCGCGGCTTGCCGCGCTGACCGCGACCCGTTCGCTTCGCATCCTGGCTGCGAACAATCACCGCTGCGCGGTGGTGGATGCACCTTGTTCCGCTGTTTTATCCCCAGGAGGGCTTGCCCTCCCAGGGTGGCGTCCTCCGTTCACATTCTGGAGGTTCGCCATGTCTCTCGTCGTCAATGACTCCTGCGTGGAGCCACGTTTTTCCCCTGCGTCCCAATCCGATGACTGGATCATCCGGCAAGCCATCGCGTTGCTGGAACAGCGGGTCTTCAAGAAGGGGCCATCCCTGGAGCGGCCTGCCGCCGTCAGGGACTATCTACATCTGAAACTGGCCGCCGAGCCCAACGAAATCTTCGCCATCGTGTTCCTTAACAGCATGCACGAGGTGCTGGCCTACGAGCCGATGTTCAGAGGCACGGTCCATTCAACCTCGGTGCATGCGCGCCCGATCGTGCAGCGTGCCCTGGAACTGAATGCCTCCGCAGTCATTTTTTGTCATCAACACCCTTCGGGCTGCACGGAGCCGTCGAGCGCCGACCGCACGATGACTCAAACGCTCAAGGCTGCGTTGGCGCTGATTGACGTGAGAGTGCTCGATCACCTCATCGTCGGCCAGGGCACCCCGTACTCATTCGCCGAAGCCGGCCTGATGTAGCCATGCTCCCCGCACGATCGCTCCCAGTGCCCGCGCACTCGGGGCGGTCTTGCACACTTTTGCAGGGGGGCCGGCGGCTTTCAGAAGTAATTAATGATCCCATTCACGGCGGTGATCGTGAAATAGGTTTGCAGAACCAGAAAGCCGAACAGGCGCTTGCGGAACGCCACGCCAACGAACATGGCGTTGCTGACAAAGAAAATGACCCATGCAAACTTCGCATGCTCCCCGTTGAAGGACAGGAGCATGGAACCCATCGCGCCAAAAAGGGAGGCTGCGCACTCCATCTTGTTGCGACGCACGTATTCGAGCGCCGACATGATGGGTTTCATGCGGTGCTTGGCGTGCGTGGCGCTGGCCTCGGCGCGTGGCCGAGGGGGCTCGCCAGGGTCGAGCGGTTCCATGCCGCCAATGTAGAAATCCATCGCGGCGGCGTCTCAATAAATAGGGCATGCCGGACTTCGCATTGTTTGCCGCTGCAGCGCGCGCTTGCGCGTCTGATGGGACCCTGATCCACTTCAGGGGCTATCGACATGCCAGCATCTCATTCCCGGTTCGCTCCAGGCTGGCGAATCCTTGGCCTGCCCTTTGCGCTGCTGGCGGCCCTGACCGCTCTCAGCGCGTCCGCCTTCGCCGCCGACGTGCTGGTCGTCACCGACAGCCGCCACCCGGTCAAGACCATGGGTGGCGAGCGGCTGATCGAGCTGGACGAAGCCCGCCGGATTGAAGCGGAGCTTTCAGCGGAATTGCCCGCCGCCCCTGAACAGGCGGCGGCCATCGTCAAGCGCCGGCTCTCCAGCGGCGGCGCCGACCTCCAGCGCCGCGTCGCCTCCGCATACCAGGGCGTCACCGACGCATGGAGTCTGGGCATCACCAGCATTCCAGCGGTTGTCGTGGATCAGCGCTATGTGGTCTATGGCGAGCTGGATGTGGCCCGCGCTGTTGCGCGCATCGAGCAGTACCGGAGGGCGCAGCCGTGAACCACCCCTTCGATCTGATGCGCCGCCTGCGCGGCGCCGTCGCCTCCGTGCTGTTGCTCAGTGCCACCGGCAGCTACGCCCTCAACACCGCCACCATCGTAGGTTCGGTGGCTTCGCCCGACTGCCTCGAATACCGCGTCGTCGGCATCTGCTACTGGCTCTACTGCACCTGGACCGGCTGTACGGTTCGCACGTCGATCAAGGTGCGCCACTACATCCCTGATGCGGTGGTGTCGTCGTACTCGAATACCGGCGAAAACCCCTGGGCCGAAGTCCGGACGATGAGCACGCCCAACCCGTCCGCCCAAGCGGGCGGCGATGGAACCACGAACGAGGATCACGAAAACAACCTCGCCAAATTCAAGAACGCGGACGTCATCGGCCACCCCGGCGTCGAGGTGTTCAACCAGTTCGTCTCGTCGTCGGGCTACTTCTGTGAGGGCGCGGGCACGGCGTTCATGCCGTACTTGCTCAGCACCCTGGATACGCTGGCCTGGCGCTACAACGTGCCTGAGATGGCCTACCCGGAAGCGCTGATTCCGGGCCGGCGCGAGGTCGGCGCACGCACCACGATGAACCTGTGGGGCAACGTGTATCCCCGTGGCGGCTTCCTGCACCAGACCGACGACTTCAAGGCCGGCGCAGTGGTGGCCCAGCGTGCGGGCGATGTGGTCACTCGCCGGGGGCAGATCCACGTCTATCAGCCGTTGCTTGCCAACTCCCGCGACGGCTACTGGCCAGCCGGCGCGCTGATGGAGGGCGATGCCTCCACCGGCAAGTGGCAAGAACTCACACCCGTCCTGTCGTCGTCCTGCACGGTCTTCCCGCGCAGCGGCTTCCTTACCCAAGCGCAGCAAGGCGACTACGCATGGGCGCTGTGGCGGCCGTATGCCTGCTGCGAACGCCGGGGCCAGGTGTTCCTCGGCAGCGTCGATTTCCTCTGAGGTGGTGCCATGAAGTTCCGTCCTGCATTCAATCCGTTCTCCCGCCAGGCACGTCGCAAGGAGATCGTCCTGGCGCTGGCCGGCGCGCTCGCGCTGGGCGGCGGCATGGCCTGGGGTCAACTGGGCTACCAGACCAGCGGCAGCGTCATCGGCGATGACGTCATGTACTCCATTGGCGGCGGCAATGCCGTGTCGATGGGGCGTGCGGCCGGCATGCGTTCGATCGGGGTCGGTGTGGGCTGGAACAGCAATCTGATCTGCGGGGACATGAGCCTCCAGACCACGCTGAAGAACCAGCTCAACGGTATCACCAACGGCTTCCAGCAAATCATGTCGTCGGTGATCCAGAGCGCCACCAGCGCGGTCGCCTCGCTGCCGGCGCTGATCATCCAGCGCGCCGATCCGGGCCTGTACAACCTGCTCACCAACGGCGTGCTGCAGGCGCGGTTGGATTTTGACCGCTCCAAGCTCACCTGCCGGGCGATGGCGGAGAAGATGGCCGACACGGCGGGCGGGCAGCTCGGCTGGAGCCAGATGGCCGAAGGCCTGGCGCTGCGCGATGCCGTGTCGAGCACGGATGCGGTCTCGGCCATCGAGCAAGCCGAGACGCGCCGCGGCAATGACGGCGTGCCGTGGGTCGGGGGCAGCAACGCGGGCGGCTCCGGCCAGCCCGCGATCAAGGTCGTCGGCGATGTCACCCGCGCCGGCTACAACCTGGTCAACGGCCGCGGCGTGACCGACACCTCGTCCATTGCGCCGGCCAGTTGCAGCAGTCTCTCGTGCCAGACCTGGACCTCGCCGCAGGCTGCCGTCGAGTGGGCCACGCGCGTGCTCGGCGAGAAGGAGCAGCGCACGTGCGATGCCTGCACCAAGACCGAGACGACGCCGGGCGTCGGGCTCACGCCGCTGATCCAGGAGGAGTACGACGCCAAGCTGCAGGCGCTCCAGGACCTGGTGACCAAGGCCAAGAACACGACGCCGGAGAACCTGCGCGAAGCTGGCAGCGCGTCGCTGCCGATCACGCGCGGCGTGATCGAGGCGCTGCGCGACGAGCCCGACCAGCACCTGCTGTCGCAGCGCTTGGCGTCCGAGGTCGCGCTGGCGTCCGTGCTGGAGAAGGCGCTGCTGCTGCAGCGCACGCTGCTCACGGGCAAGAAGGAACCCAACGTCGCGGCCAACGAGCTTGCCGTTGAGGCGGTGAACCACGAGAGCGACACGCTCGACCGTGAGATTCGCAACCTCAAGACCGAACTGGAGCTGCGGCGCGAGCTGGCGAACAACTCGCCCATGGCGATCATCCAGCGCCACGGCGCGCGCGCGGCCGGCTCGCGCGGCATCTACGAGGGCGATCCTGTGCCGGACCGTCTCGACCAGCTCCAGAAGGGCAATCCGGGGAGTCGGCCATGAGCCCGGCGCGCATGGCCTGGCGGCCGCTGCGCTGGTTGTTCAGCCGGCGCGCGGCGAAGACGCTGCTGTGGCTGGTGCTGATCGTTGCCGCCGCCGTGGGGGCGAACGTCGCGGGCATCTACCTGGTCGGCAGCGTTGCAGGCTGGGAACGGTGGCTGGCGGCCTCCGCAGGGTATTTCTTCATCTGGCGGCTGTGCGTGTACGCGGCAACGTCCTATGGATGGTTCTGGATGCGCCGCCGGGTGCTGGCCCGCGAAGACCAAAGCGGGACAGATGGCCAGGCGCGGCGCCGGCTGATCCGCACCGAGGTCGCCGGCGTCGTGGCCATCGTCGCGCTGGAAGCCAGCCTGTTGATGCAGGCCGCTTGAGGGGAGATCGGGGCCATGACGCTCTTCACGACCGACTATCTGGAGTACTACCTCACCCTCGTGTCCTGGGTCGTCAACAACGGCATCTGGGCCGTGCTGGTGTCCAGCGGGGTGTTTGCGCTGCCTTTCGTCGCCATCGTCGTGCAGGAGTGGCTGAAGGCCCGCGCGGAAGGCGCTGACGAGGGCAACAAAGGCGTCCTGAGTGCCGCCCGTATCGAGAACCGGGTATTCGTCGCGATCGTCGTGGTGATGTTCGCGGGCATTCCGTTCATCGACGTGGACCTCAGCACCATCCAGTACGACAGCTCGCGCTCGGCACAATGCCAAGTCAGCGTGCCGCAGCCCACGGAAACCGGCTGGTCGCAGTCTTTCAGCACCATCAACAACCAGTCGGCGAAGGTGCCGGTCTGGTGGGCCTTCATGCATGCACTGTCGCGCGCCGTCACGAGCGCCTCGGTAGCGGCGATCCCGTGCGGAACAGACCTGCGGCAGATGCGCATGGAGATCGATGCGACGCGCATTGACGACCCGGTACTGGCTCAGGAGGTCGCGGACTTCTCGCGGGATTGCTATGGGCCTGCGCGGGCCAAATTGTTCATGCAGCGCCCGGATCTCGATGAGCAGCAGATGCACGACGTGACCTGGATCGGTTCGCGCTTTTTCACGGACACGGGTGGCTACTACGACAGCTATCGCTCCAGCACGGCGCGCGAGGCATGGCCCTATGACGACACCCGCGATGCTGGCCTCGCGCAGGTTGCCAACGGTGGCGGCTACCCGACTTGCAGGCAGTGGTGGTCGGACGGCAGCAACGGCCTGCGGGCACGCCTGCTGGGGCAAGTGGACCCGAGCCTGCTGAATCGCCTGGCGGGCTGGGCCGGGTTCCTCAGCCGGGCCGAGCTGGACGATTCGGTGATCCGCGCCATCGCGTCACCGCGGCAGCAGAAACTGAACCAGGGCAGCGTCTATACGGACTACGGTGGCCAGATCGACAAGACCCTGCCGAACATCGTGACGCGCGCCACGGGCGACGTCGGCATGGCAGTCGGCGCGATTGCTGCGTTTCCCGCCATGGACGTCGTGCGCCAATCCCTGCCCATGGTGCTCGCCTTGCTCAAGATGGCACTGGTCATCTGCATCCCGCTCGTGCTGGTCGTGGGCACCTATGACCTGAAGACGGTCGTCACCGTCAGCGTCGTGCAGTTCGCGCTGTTCTTCACGGACTTCTGGTTCCAGCTCGCACGCTGGATCGATTCGACGATTCTGGACGCGCTTTATGGCTGGGGCTTCGGCTGGAACCGGCCGCACACCAACTTCGACCCGCTGGTGGGGCTGAACAACGCCTTCGGCGACATGCTCCTGATGTTCATCACAGGCACGATGTTCATCGTGCTGCCTACCTTCTGGATCATGGCCTTGGCCTGGGCGGGCGTTCGCGCCGGTAACGTGCTGCAAGGGCTCGCTGGTGCCACTGGCGATGCCAAGGCTGCCGGTGGGAAGGGAGGAAGTATCGCGATCAATGCAGTGTCGAAGAAGTGATCACTGTCAATCGTCCTCGAAATGGGGATCAATGCGAAAACCGTCGTAGGTGTACAGGCCGAACCCGGCTGGTCCGTTTCGCCATTCTGGCTCGGGCAACTCCTCGCTCAGGTCGGCGTTGCGGGCCATCCAGGCAACGACCATGACGCACACCAGCAGCAGAGCCAGCCAGAAGGTGGTGTACAGCAGCGCCCCGAGCGCGGCCAGCTTGACCGCCCACACGAGCACGACAGCGCCAGCTACCGGCAAGCCCTTGGAGATCAACCAGTTCGACGCCCGCCGTTCGCCGCGCGCATAGGCACGCCATCCGCGGCCAAAGGCGCGGCCGAGGCGTTCTGCGGTGCTGGTGCGGGTCGTCGTGTTCATGGTCGTCTCCTGCTGTTGAGGAATGCCTATTCCAGTTTGCTCCACTTCATTCGGTTTGCGGCTTCAATGTGTTTTCTTGCTGCTTCAGGACGCTTCGTCATCCGGCCCCACCGGGCCGGGGTCGGGTTCAACGCCGATGCGGTAGGTAGCAACGAAACGCGGCCAGTCCACATGGTCCACCAGGTCGATGTCCTCGATGACGCCAACCTTCGCTCCCGCGCGCTCGAACAGGGCGATGCTCTTGGCGGGATAGTTGTTGCGCGACGGATAGAACACTCCGTCGAACAGCGGCTGGCCGTCGTCTCCATGCATCGCGTGCACCTGGGCGGATACCTGTTGCGTGTGCGTGTAGTCTCGGCTGGCCAACTGCTCCAGGTTCAGGCCGAAGTAGCCCGCCATGACGCCCGGCGCCGTGAGGTCGGCCAGGAGCACGTCGTCCATCACGCCTACTGCACGCACCATCCGGGCCTGAACCTCCTTCAGGGCGATAGAGCGCTTCGTGTCTTCAAGCCACTGGTGCTTGTGAAACACCGACTCCATCAGCGCCGTGGGCAGGTCGCGCCCCAAGTAGAGCACGCCGTAGGTTCCCGCCGGGTCATCGTAGCGATTCGTGCCGCTACGGCCAAAGTACAGCGGGCTGCCCCGATAGACGATGCGGCTCACATGCTGGAGCAGTTCACCGGCATCGATCAGGAACGAAGGCAGCTCGTGGCTCATGGCGATCTCGCTTCAATGCACCTGCACGCCCAGCACGTTGAACACGGCCTCGGCCACGTCATCGATCGTGCCATGCGTCACCGCATCCACCGGCGAGCGACCGCCCAAGCCTTCGAGTGGTTCGGACAGCGCACGGTAGATCGTCCAGTGGTCGATGCCCTCGACCTCCTGAAGCACGGTTTGGGTCAACTGCTGCTTCACCGGGTCGAGCTGCCAGTCGGGCAGCTTCTGGCCGCGCGGCCCCACGTTCAGCGCCAGCAGCCGACGAGCAAGGATGTCCTTGTAGATTTGCTGGCGGGACTTGTCCGCCAGTTTGGCGTACTCGGGAATCGGCAGGTTATGCGGCTGGTTGAAGGCTTCCAGCAGCACGGCGCGGCCACGCTGGATGTCGGTTTCACTCGGAGCCCAGCGCGTGTCGGCACGCAACGCGGCCGCCTTGCGCTGCAAGGCCTGCGTTACCGTCTCGGCTTCCAGGTTGGCGGGCAGCGTCACCGCCTCCACGCGCTCGTGGATGAACGCCTGCAACTCGGCTGCGAAAGCCGGGGCATTCCTGATTTCGACGGTATCGGCGAAGCGGCGTACGTCCTCCACCGTGACGCGCGGCAGACGATCAGCAATGAATTCGATGGCGGTGGGCATGGTCATCTCCCAGGTAGGTTTGAGACAGGATTCACTCTAATCTCCTTAGTCTCGTTTGTCAACTTTGTCGCATTTTAGGAGCCTACCTGGCGGAAGCAGCGCTCTCGCAGCATAGGTCGAGGCCAGTACCGGGTCGCCGTCCAATCCATTCATGCGGGTTCCACATTGACGCTGGAGCCGCAACCCAGGCCCCGCTATACCGAAACGGAGAAAGGCCAAAGGGTCGAAACGGCAAGGGAATGGGGGGCAAGGGGAAAGGCCCTACCTCGAAAAGGCCAAAAGGCCTCCCACCCGGCCAGCCATCAGGACACCGACATGCTCTCCCTGTTCCAGCGAAAACGGCCTCCGGTCGCTGCCGCGCCGTCGCCAGCCCCCGCCACCGACCTCCCGAAAGGGTTGATGCGGCCGGAGCCGGCCGCATCGCTGCTGGCTACCCCGCGCCGGCAGAAGCTGCTGGAACACATCTGGCAGCGCACCTCGCTCTCGCGCAGGCAGTTCGCCACCCTGTACCGCGCGCCACTGGAGCGCTACGCCGAGCTGGTTCAGGCGTTCCCCGCGTCCGAAGCGCATCACCACGCCTATCCAGGTGGCATGCTGGACCACGGCCTCGAAATCGTCGCCTATAGCCTGAAGCTGCGGCAGTCCCATCTGCTGCCCATCGGCGCCAGCCCGGAGGACCAGGCCGCGCAGTCTGAGGCCTGGACCGCCGCCGTTGCCTACGCAGCGCTGCTGCACGACATCGGCAAGGTCGCCGTCGATCTGCACGTCGAGCTGGCCGACGGCAGCACTTGGCACCCGTGGCACGGCCCGCTGCGTCAGCCGTACCGCTTCCGCTACCGCGACGATCGCGAGTACCGGCTCCACAGCGCCGCGACAGGCTTGCTCTACCGGCAACTGCTCGACCGCGATCTGCTGGACTGGCTCAGCGGCTATCCGTCCCTGTGGGCGCCGCTGCTCTACGTCTTGGCCGGGCAGTACGAGCACGCCGGGGTGCTGGGCGAGCTGGTCGTGCAGGCCGACCGTGCCTCCGTCGCCCAGGAGCTGGGGGGCGACCCAGCGCGCGCCATGGCCGCACCCAAGCACTCGCTCCAACGCAAACTGGTCAACGGCCTGCGCTACCTGCTCAAGGAGGAGCTGAAACTGAACCAGCCCGAAGCCTCCGATGGCTGGCTCACGGACGATGCGCTATGGCTGGTGAGCAAAACCGTTTCCGACAAGCTCCGCGCGCACCTGCTGTCCCAGGGCGTCGATGGCATCCCGGCGAACAACACCGCGGTGTTCAACGTCCTCCAGGATCACGGCATGTTGCAGCCGACGCCCGACGGCAAGGCGATCTGGCGCGCAACGGTGACGAGTTCCACAGGCTGGTCCCATTCGTTCACCCTGCTGCGGCTCGCGCCTGCGCTGATTTGGGAGACTGACGAGCGGCCTGCGTCATTTGCTGGAACGGTGGCGATCGACGCGGCGACCTCCGAGGATAAAGAGGCCAATGCGTCGGACGGTCGTCCTACGGAAAACACTACACCCCCCTCGAAAAAGCAAGGGGCTCCGCAATGGGAAAGCGGTAGCACCGCGCCGATTCCTTCATCCAAGGTCCAGGCCGTGCCCGACGTCATGGCGGACGTGCTGGCAATGGTGGGAGCGGATGACCTGCCTGCCACCCACCAGGCTGCGCAAGCCATCTCAGGCGAGGTGCTTGCCGCGCGCGCCCAGGCGTCCGCGCCAACCTCGGCTGCGGCTCCGCCCTCGTCACCTATACCTGTGCTCTCATCCTCGGCGACGCAGCCATCTGGCGAGCACTTCATGGCGTGGCTGCAACAGGGCATCGCATCGCGGCGGCTCATCATCAATGACGCGAAGGCGCTGGTGCATACCGTCAGCGATGCTGCATATTTGGTCAGTCCCGGTGTATTCCAGCGGTATGCACAGGAGCACCCTCAGGTAGGTATGCTGGCTAAGCAGGATAGCCAGCAGGGTTGGCAGTGGGTACAAAAACGCTTTGAGCGACTACAGCAGCACCGTAAGCATCCCAACGGCCGAAATATTTGGGCTTGCGAGGTTACTGGCCCCAGGAGGTCTCGCCACCTCCACGGCTATCTCTTGGACGATGCGCGCCTACTGTTCGCAGAAACGCCGCCAAACAACCCATACCTGTCACTTGCTCGAGATTGAAGAGGTCTGATCCGTCGTCTTGAATCACCCGGTACCAGGGCAACTGTCGCATCCCAGATGATCGTACGGCCTCTCTTTCTGAACAATTCAGGCTTGTTTCTGTGGCATTCTTTCATGGCTGTACCGGATTTCTGGATTGAAGCGCAGACTGGGCAACTGGTGGTTGTACACATGCACGTAGCGCTCGATGGTTTGCTTCATGTCTTGCCCATCGATGAAGCGGTGTGTTCGCAAGACATCTTCAATTCGCCCATTGAAGCGCTCGACCATCCCATTGGTCTGCGGGCTGCGGGCTTCGGGCTTTGGGCCTCGGGGTTTGGTCTGGTCTGCCCCCTGGTTCGCGTTCAGGAAAATGAGGCTGACTGGCGCCCGCCGAGGGCACCAGCCCTGCTGCGCGGGCTGGCCCCGATTTCTCAGGTGGCAGCCGGCGTGCCCGCCACCCAGTGCAGGCCCTTGCCGCGGCTCAGGTAGTAGTCGCCTTCGGGGCTGATGACCACGGCGCGGTGCGCCTGCGGGTCGGTGAAGTAACGCCAGCCATGGGCGCGCGTGCCTTCGGCGGCGTGGTTGGTGACGACCTGCATGTCGTGGTCGTAGCCGGTGGCGCGATCGGCGGCCAGGAGCGCGGAGCTGCCGACAGCGGCCAGGACGGCGATCGTGGCGATCAGGGCGGTGGATTTCATGGTGCTCTCCTTGGCGTGGATTCCAGTCGATGCGGACCGTGGAGCCAGTGTGGGCGAGAGGCCGTGAATCAATGCTGAACGGTGCGTTTAGGTCGCGTTCATCATGTCGACCCGGGGCCCGGGATGCCGGCTTGACCGGCTTGGAGCGCGACCCAGGGGCTGCGGCCAGGCCAGGGCTGGCGGCCGCGCGATCCGCAGCGCCGCGGGCCCTCCCGGACTCACTGGGCGCCTTGCCGCAGTCGCTCCATGTCGGGCACGACGATGCGCCGGCCCTGGACTTCGAGCAGGCCGGCTGCGGCCAGGTCGCGCAGGATGCGCGAGAAGTGCTCGGGCGTCACGTTGAGTTGCGAGGCGATCTGGCTTTTCGTGGCCGGTAGGGTCCAGGAGAGGCTTTGCGCGCCCTGCGCCTGGCGCGCCAGGTAGGCGACGAAGCGCGCGCTGCCGCTGCCGAGGGCCTGTTGGTCGAGTTCGCTTACGAGCGTCTGCACGCGCCGGCTCAGGCCGGCGATCATCTGCCGCGCGAATTTCGGATTGCGGCCCAGTTCGGCAAACACGGCTTCGCCCGGCACCATCAGCACCAGGGCGTCGCACGCCGCCTGTGCGCGCACCAGCGTCGGGCGCTCCAAAAAAAGCACGGGCTCGCCAAAGCTCTGTCCGGCGTGCGCCATCCCGGTCAGGCGGCTGCCGCGCGCCGACGTGGTCGAGATCAGCCTGATGTCGCCATAGACGACCAGATAGATGCCGCGCGCGGGCTCCCCCCGGTCGAACAGCACCGCGCCGGACCTGGGTCGCAGCGTGACGGTGACGGCCGCCAGGTGTTCCAGGGCCGTGGGCGCCAGGCTGCTGAACAGCGGCATCCGTGCCAGCAGGGCGGCGGTCGGGACAGCGCGTCGATTCATCTCGTGCTCAACGGATCACGGCGATCAGCGCAGGGTCGTCGGCGTGGTCGATCAGCATGGCGCGCACCCAGTGCTGCCAGGCCCGGGCGAAGGCCGCGCGCATCGCCGCGTCGGCCTCCGGCGTAAGCGCGGCGCGCATCTTCTCGGTCAATCCGGGTGGTCGGGGCACGGCCTGGGGTTGATGCGCAAGCTCGACCGCCTGGCCGGTGTCCAGCCGCGTGTAGCGGATTTCGCCTTGCATGGGAATCCCGAAACGCAGCAGGTCGCGGCGCCCATGGCGGCCCGCCAGGCCCTTGAAGCCACTTTCGGCCGCGGCACCCGTGACCAGGCCCGCGATGCTGGCGATGACCCCCGCCACGCCCGCGTCGGCGGCCTGCCGCAGCTCGACGCGCATCTGGCCGCGTTCGGGCAGGGCGTCCGGGTACAGGCACGCCAGTGCCCTGCTGGTCATGAGCCAGGCACCGGCCACGGTGGGACAGGAGTGCCCCGCCAGCTTGACGGCATCCAGGTAGCGGTATTCGATCCGGCCGTCCTCGGTCGCGCCCAGCAGGGCGGCCAGGGGATCGGCCACCACGATCGGCGCCACCGCGTCGTAGAAGCCGGGCGTGCGCATCGCCCGGGGCGCGACCGGATTCATTGAGTCACCATGACCCGGTGCCGGGAAAGGGCGGGGCTCACGCCGGTCTCCCGCGCTTCAATGGCCCTCGGCCAGGGGCTTGAAACCGGCGTCATCGAAGTGGCTGCCGTACTGGTTAACGGCGCGCGCCACCTTGGTCAGGCCGAGTGCCGGGCGCAATTGGCCGTCCTTGCCGGCCATGGCGTCCGTGCCCTGGCCGATGTCGGCGATCACCAGGTGCAGCATGGCGTCGGCCTTGGGCTCAAGCTTGCAGTTGGCGACGATGCCGCCTACCTCGGTCTCGATCCGGCTCGCCAGCTGCTGGTAGCGCGCCGCGTCCAGCGTGCCGGCGTGGGCCGCGTCGAGCTCGGGCTCCACGAGATTGCGGATGTTCTTCATTCCGGCGCGCAGCGGCGCGTCGGTCGGCCACTTGCGGCCGTCGTTGAGGCTGAGCGCCTGGGGCGTGGCGCCGTTGTGGTCGTGTCCCGCCGTCTGCGCCAGGGCGGTTCCGCCCAGCGCCGCAGTCAATGCGGCGGCCGCCAGCGCGGGGATCAGGATATTGCGAATCGAGGTCTTCATGGGGTTTGCTCCAGTGAAACGACGGGTGCCGATCACCCGCCTGGACGTTCTGAGGGCGTGCCCGGGGCCGGGTTCGATCGACTTGCGGCGGCCTTGGGAAATGTTAAGAAAATGACGGGTTTCGCGTGTTGGCGGATCGACGGGCATGGCCGAGCCCTAGTCAGCCGCCCGGGCCGCACGGCCCGGGCTGCAGGGCGTCAGGCCCCGGTCGGCGTGCCCGCCACCCAGCGCAGGCCCTTACCGCGGCTCAGGTAGTAGTCGCCTTCGGGGCTGATAACCACGGCGCGGTGAGTCTGCGGGTCGCTGAAGTAACGCCAGCCGTAGGCTCGCGTGCCTTCGGCGGCGTGGTTGGCGACGACCTGCATGCCGTGGTCGTAGCCGGTGGCGCGCGCGTTGCGTGCTTGGTGGCGGTCGGCGGCCAGGAGTGAGGTTCCGGCGGTGCCGAGCAGGATAGCGATGGTGGCGATCAGGGCGGTGGATTTCATGGTGCTCTCCTTTGCGAGGGTCCCAGTCCATGCAGACTGTGGGGCCAGTTTGCACAGGGTGCCGTGAATCGATGCTGAACGACACGTTTATCTGGCGTTCATCTGCGCGGCTGGGGTACTGCGCGTGGTGGGGCAACCCATGCCCTGCCTCTGAGCCGAGGTCGCAGTTCAGGCGTTGATGGCTTGCAGGCCTTGCGGGTTCACGACGCGGACCCACTGCCGCCCAGTGTCGATCAGGCCGTCGCGCTTCAGGTCCGCCATGACGCGGCTGACGGTCTCGGGCGTGGCGCCGACCATGGCTGCCAGATCCTGGCGTGACAGCGGTGCGCGGATCAGGATGCCTTGGTCCGTGGTGTCGCCCAGGCGTTCGGCCAGCTTGACCAGGGCCACCGCGACGCGGGTGCGCACGGTCGAGGTGGTAAGCTGGCGGATGATTTCGCGCGCATCGTCTAGGCTGCGCGCAACGCTGCGCAGCACGGCCAACGTGACCGCTGGATGATCCTCCAGCAGTTGCTGAAAATCGGCACCCGAGATCTCCAGCACGCAGCAGTCGGTCTGCGCCATGGCGGTCTCGGGGTAGCGCTGCGTGCCCAGAGGCGCCAGGCCGCCAAACAGTGCACCCTGCGGCAGGATGTCGAGCACCACATCCTCGCCCCCCGCGCTATGGCGCAGCAGCTTGACCTTGCCGTGGGCGACGAAGAACAGGCGCTGGGCCTGACCACCCTCGTGGCAGATGGTGCTGTCGGCTGGGTGGTGGACCTCGCGAAAGCGCTGGCTGACCTGATCGAGCTGCGCACTGGAAAGGTCTTCGAAGTAGCGGGCGCGGCTCAGGATTTCGTGACGCAACTGCGCCGAGCAATGCTGTGGAGATACAGACTCGGTGCGCAGCGCGATGATGCGGGGATTCGTCTTCATGGCTTCTCGTTCTGGCGGTTCTGTGGCGGAGCCCGCTGCCGCTTGCACGGCAGCGGCAGGCTCTGTCAGGCCCGAGCCGGGGTCGATTCAGCTGGCGTGCCGACGCGCGCGAGCTGAACCCGCCGCGGCCGCATCAGACGCATGCCGTTCAGGATCACCAGCAGCACCGACGCCTGGTGGATGAACATGCCACCCGCCATGTGCACCTCACCGGCAAACACGCCCGCCAGCAGCCCAGCCACGGTGGCCAACGCGATACTCGTATTTTGACGGATATTGCGTACCGTGGCGCGCGCCAACGTGATGGCGCGGGCGACGCGCTCCAGGTCGTCGGTCATCAGCGCGATGTCTGCCGTGTCGATGGCCACGTCGGTGCCGGCCGCGCCCATGGCGACGCCGACGTCGGCGGCTGCCAGCGCCGGCGCGTCGTTGATGCCGTCGCCCACCATGGCGGTGACGCCGGCTTCGGCGCGCAGTCGGTCGATTGCCTCCAGCTTGTGCTCGGGCAGCAGTCCTGCCTGCATCTCGGTGATGCTCAGTGCGCGGGCCACGCGTTCGGCGCTGGCCAGGTGATCGCCGGTGAGCATCACGATGCGGCGCACACCGCCATCGCGCAGTTGCTGCAGGGCCATGGCGGCCTCGGGCCGGACCTGGTCGGCAAAGCCGAGTAGACCAAAAACCGTGCCGTCTACGCTGATTGCGGCCAGCGTTTCACCGCGCTGGCGAATCTCCTCGAACGCCGCTTGCGCGTCTGTCGGCCAGTCGGCCACACGCTGGCGCACCCAGTCGGGGCTGCCGATTTCGATGCGCCGGCCCTGCCAGCCGGCCCCGATGCCGCCGCCGGCAAAGGTTTGGAAGTTGTCGGCGGCAGGGATCGGCTCGTCTCCCTTGACCTCGCGCAGGATGGCGCGTGCCAGCGGGTGCTCGGAGCCGCCTTCGGCCACCGCCGCCCAGCGCAGCAGTTGCTGTGTACGGTCGTCCTGACCGGTGCCGGGCATGGGTTGCAGCGCCGTAAGCGGCACGATCGAGGTCACAGCAGGACGGCCCACGGTGAGTGTGCCAGTCTTGTCAAAGGCCACGGCGCGGATGCGCGCGGCGGTCTCCAGGTATTCGCCGCCCTTGATCAGGATGCCCTGGCGCGCCGCCTGGCCGATGCCGGCAATCACCGAGATCGGCGTCGAGATCACCAGCGCGCCAGGACAGGCGACGACCAGCAGCGTCAGCGCCAGCTCGATGTTGCGCGTCAGCGCATAGGTCAGGATGGTCAGCACGATGATGGCCGGCGTGTACCACTGGGCAAAGCGTTCGATGAAACGCTGAATCGGCGCCTTGGCCTCCTGCGCCTGCTCGACGCGCTGGATGATGTGCGCTAGCGTGGTGTCGGCACCCACGCCTTCGGCGCGGATCTCCAGATAGCCGTCGTGGCTGACGGTGCCGGCAAACACCGGGCTGCCCTCGGACTTGTCCTCGGGCATGGATTCGCCGGTGATGGCGGCCTGGTTGACGGCGGCGCGGCCGCTCAGCACCGTGCCGTCGACGCCGATGCGGCCACCGGGGCGCACGATCACGGTGTCGCCGGCAACCACATCATGCGGCGCCAGGGTCAGCTCGGCACCGTCCCGGCGCACCGTGACCTCGGTGGGCGCCAAGTCGATCAGGTCCTTGAGCGCACCGCGCGTCTTGGCGATGGTCCGCGCCTCCAGGTAGCCGCCCAGCAAGAACAGGAAGGTGACGGCGGCCGCTTCCCAGTATTCGCCGATGGCGATGGCGCCGACGGCGGCGATCGTCACCAGCAGCTCGATGCTGGCGCTGCGCGCGCGCAGGCTATGCCAGGCGCGCACCGCGATGTCGGAGCCGGCGATGACGGCGGCCAGGATCCACAGCATTGCGATCAGCGCCGCGGGCCCGTTCAGCAAGGCGACCAGGACGCCGCCCAGGCCTAGAGCCCCGCTCGCCAGCGTCAACAGGCCGCGCCGCTGCGCGGGCGATGCGCGCAGCGCTTGCAGCCGGGAAACAGGAGGATGGGGGATGGACATGATGGACCTCTGGAATGCAGACTGAAAAGGGCCGGGCGCGAGCGCGCCCGGCAGCGACCGGACGGCGGTTCAGAAGGCGCTGATGCGCGAGCCGTAGCCGACCTTGCGCACGGCCTCCTGCAATAGCTCGGCGCTGGCCTGCGCGGGCTCGTGCTCGATGTCGATGCGCCCGGAGTTGAAGTGCACCGTGGCTTCGCGCACGCCCGGCAGGGCCTTCAGGGCTTTCTCAATCTTGGAAATGCAGGAAGGGCAACTCAGTTCGTCGCTACGCAGGATGGTTTTCATGGTGGAACTCCTTGGGTTGGTTGATGTGCTTCAACTTTACGAAGTGGGGGTCACGATGTGAATGATCTGGCGCAGTTAACGGTAGCCGCTGCGGCGCAGTCCGATAAAAGTCGGTCGCGCCCCGCCCATCAGGCACCCGCGGCGGCGCCCGCCTCGGATGCGAAGCGGCCCAGGCCCAATTCCACGATGCGTCCTTCGCGGCGCAGTAGCCACAACGCTTCCAGTCCCAGACGCTGGGCGAGTGCAAAGCCTGCTCCAGAACCAGCAACCAGCAGGGCGGTGGCCCAGGCGTCGGCGTCCATGGCCTCGCGCGCCAGCACGGTGACCGAGGCGATGTCGTTTTTTGCCGGGGCACAGCGGCCCGGGTCCATGGTGTGGGCCAGGCGCGTTCCGCCCACGTCCCAGAAGTGGCGGTAATCTCCTGAAGTAGCGATAGCCAGGTCCTGCAGCGCGATCACGCTATGCACGGCGCGGCGACCTTGTTCGGGGCTTTCCACCGCGACCGGCCAGGGCTGGCCATCAGCCTGGGGGCCGATCGCGCGCAACTCGCCGTCCAGGGCAACCAGGGCATGATGCACGCCGCGCTGCCGCAGCACGGCAGCCATGCAATCGACGGCGTAACCCTTGGCGATGCCGCATAGGTCGACCTGCAGCGCGGCGTGCTTGCGCGCGCGGCCGACCGTGAGATCGAGCTCCAGCTGGGTGTAACCAGCCACTTGGCCGTCACTGCGCGCCGCCTGGATGGCCGCCGGATCCGGCTGTTGACTTGCCGCGCCGAAGCCCCAGGCATCGACCAGCGCGCCCACCGTGGGGTCGAAGGCGCCCACACTCAGGCGTGCGACGCCCAGGGCGCGCTCCAGCACCGCGAGCATCTCGGGCGGCAGAGGAACCCAACTTTCCACCGGCGCCTGGTTCAGGCGCACCAAATCGCTGTCGGCCTTCCATGGTGACATTTGCTGATCCACCCGCTGGACGGCGGCGGCAAGTTCGTGGCGCAGCGCATCACAATTGGCGGCCGACAACTCGTCCAGGGTGACCGACCAGCGCGTGCCCATGGTGGGGCCGTGCAGAGTCCGGCGCGTCGCTGGCGTGGCTTCAGAAGACATCTTCGGCATAGCGGCCCCTGGCCTTGAGTTGCGCCACGCTCAAGCGCAGCGCCGACAGGATTTGGTTCAAGGTTTCGGCCACATCGCGCGCCATCGGGCGGCTGCCGCAAACACGCACCAGGGCGCCCCTGGACACCAGCTCGCGCACACGATCGGCGTCGCGCCGTAGGGCGTCCTGCACGTAGCCGCCACCATCCGGCACCCGCGAGAACGCGGTGCGTACGCTGGCCACGCGGCCCTCGCCCTGCCAGCGCTCGATTTCAGGCCGGAAGTAATAGTCGCGGGCCGGGTCGCGCGCGCCAAACCACAGATGCATCGGCACGCGCCGTTCATTGCGGCGGATGAAGCCGGCCAGTGGTGCCACCCCGGTGCCAGCGCCGATCAGCAGCACCGGGCGCCGGCTGGCCGGCAGGGCAAAACCGGGGTTTTCGCGGATGAAGGCCTGCACCTGCTCGCCCGGTTGCAGGTCCAGCAGAAAGGTCGAACACACGCCGCCCGCCAGGTGTCGCACACAGATCTCGACGAAGCCGTCCTCGCTGCCCGAGGCGAGCGAGTAGTAGCGTGGCACGGGCGAGCCCGGAGGCACGATGGCGATCAGGTCGCCGGCGGCGAAACGGGCCAGGCCGCGCCCGCGCAACCGGTTCCAGGCGCTTTGCCGCGGCCAGATGAAGCGCAGAATGACGGCGGGCTGGCCCTCGCGCCCGGCATAGTCCTGGCGCGACACCAACTGCAGCGCGGTGGTGGCCGGCAGACGCGGACGGTAGTCCAGCGCCAGGGGCTCGCCCAGCCCGGCGGTCAGCGCCTCGCCCCAGCGCGCGAACTGCTGCCCCGATTGCTGATGGATGCGCTCCAGTGGCAGCAACTCGGGCCAGCCCTGCTGGCGCAGCAGGGCGTCGATTTCCTCGGCGTAGGCACAGTAGGCCGGGAATTGCTGATCGCCAAAACCGAGCACGGTGACTGGAACAGCGCCCGCCTTCAGTGCGGCAATGCGCTCCAGCGCGCCGCCGGCATGGGTCGGGGCCTGACCTTCGCCGTAGGTCGCCGCCAGCACGAAGATCTGGCGCGCCAGCGGACCGGTGGCGAACTGCTCCAGCGGCGCGCTGTACACGCGGTGGCCCGCACGCACCAGCGCGTCGTGCAAGGCCTGGGCGAAGCCCCAGGTGCTGCCGCTTTCGCTGGCGACGAAAATCAGCATGTCGGCTTGCGCCAGCGGGCTGTTGTGCGTGATGCGCGGCCGATCCAGGCGCGCGCGCCACCAGATGAGCAGGCCGGAGATCCAGAACAGTGGGATGCTGGCACCCGTCAGGGCCAGCAGCACGGTCCAGCTCCACCACGCGCCTTCGCCGGCGTGCAGCAGCAGTGCCCAGTCATACAGGCGCTGCGCCACGCTGGCGGGCTGCGTGGCCAGGGCCTGGCCGGTGTAGCGGTCGAGCCAGATTTCGCCCTGGCGCGTGGCGAGCTTCCAGGCGTCTTCGGGGTCGGACGCATCCGGGAAGTTCAGGGCGCGTAATTCGCCCAGCGTGACCTGCTGCAGCAGCGCGATCTGCGCGCCCGGGATGTCGGGCTGGCCGCTGACAATGGAAGCCACTTCCGGTTCGGGTTCGGCATCCAGAGCGATCATCCCGAGGGTGGTCGAACTCATGTAGAGCGCGGTGACCGAGCTGAGCAGCAGCACCGCGAGCACGATGCGGCCCGTGACCACGTGCACGCGCTGCGCCAGCGAGCCGCGCACGCGGCCGGTCACGTAGCGCCAGCCGCCCATGCGTCGCAGCAGCAGCACCAGGCCGGAGGCGCTGAGCAGCAGCATGGCCAGCGCCGTGGCGGTGGCGCCCCAGCGCCCCGCATCGCCCAGCAGCAGTGTGCGGTGCAGGTTCTTGACCCAACGCGGCAGGGCCGAGGGCTGATAGGGACCAAGAACTGTGCCGTCCGTCGGGTTGACGCGCACGGCGCGTGCCTGGTCGTTGTCGAAGGAATAGACCACCACCACGCCCGAGGGTAGGTGCCGCATTTCCTCGATGCCGGGGATGGTGCGTTCGATCCGCTGCACCAGGGCGGCCACTGACAAGCCGTCGGAGGCGGTTGGCGCCTGCCAGGCCTGTTGCAGCGGGTTCACGGCCAGCAGGGTGCCGGTCAGGCCCAGCACCAGGGCCAGCGTGCCCAGCACCAGGCCCAGCCAGCGGTGGATGGATTTCCAGCTCATTCTTGTGCTCCCGGACTTTCGGTTTATTTATTTAAATTGATAGGTCAGCGACTGGATGTAGGCCTTGCCGGCCTGCGACTTGCCGGCGTTGTCGGTGGTCAGCGGAACGCGCAGCTCGGATGGGCTGTCGCGCATGTCCTCCACCGCAGCGTCAACGCGAATCTCGTAGCCAGCGTCGATCAGCGCGTCAGCCAGATCAGCGGTGACGGTAAGCTTGCGGCCGGCACCGACGCTGGCGCCGGTTACACCCGCCAGGCGCTTGGCATCGCCCGCCGACAGGCGATTCCAGTCGGCCAGGTGCTTGTAATACTTGGCCTTGCCGCCAGCCACCCACAGGGTGCCCGCGTAGGCGCCCTGAGCGTCGGTCAGGTAGACGGCCATGTAGGCGCCATCGCCGCCGTAGTTCTTGAGCTGGGTGGTGATGTTGAGCTCGCGGCTTTGCGCCAATGCTGGAGATGCCAGGACAGCGGCTGCTATCAGGGCGGTGAGGATGGGTTTCTGATTCATGGTCTTGCTCCGTTTCATGGATTTGTCTGGTCGGACAGGGGGTGTCATTCGATCTGACCACGCGGTGTGGTGCCGGGGGTGAACAGGGGCTTGTCGGGCGAGGTGGTGTCGCCGCGGACGCGGGGGTCGTGCATTGGATCCCGTTCGCGCTTGCGATCACCTCTTCGATCGGCCCTGCGATCGCGCTGCTTGAGCTTGATCACGGCTAGGGTTTCCGGGTCGATCTTGGCCTTGAAGCCGCGGCCTTCGGCGTCGGTGCCGCGAATCTCGTAGCAGCCGTCGTCGATCTTCAGGCGCTGGACTTCCCAGCCTTTTTGCGCCGCCATCTGCCGCACGGCTTCGCGCGACTGCCAGCGCGCGACTGGCGCTTCGCAGTCGTCGCTCGCCAGGGTCGGTGCGGCCGCTAGCGCCACCGACAGGGCCAGCAGGCTGCTGCCGAGAATTTTGTGGTGATGTTTCATGGGAATCTCCGGGTTATCAAGATCGAGTGCGGATGGGTAACGGCTGCACTCAAGCCCGCGTTCGGGGCAGCGGCCGCTAGGAATCGGCGTGCGCGCGCCAAGTCACGCGTGGCAACATGTGCCGCAGCGTGTTGTCGCGCATCAGATAGTGGTGCCACAGTGCGGCGGCGGCGTGCCCGCCGATCAGGAAATAGCCCACCGTGCCGATCGCTTCATGGATGCCCTCCAAGCTGCGTGCCAGAGTTTTGTCGGGGTCGATCAGCGCCGGCAGATCCAGGCCGAAGAACGGTACCGGCCGGCCTTTGGCGCTCAGCACCAGCCAGCCCAGCAACGGCATGATGATGAGAAAGGTGTAGAGCGTGAGGTGCATCGCCCGAGCCGCCCGTTCCTGCCAGCGTGGCGGTGGCGGCTGGATGGCGGGCGCGGGGTAGATGGCACGCAGCGCAAGCCGCACGAACACGATGGCGAACACAGCCAAGCCCAGCATCTCGTGCCAATGCTTGGTCAGTTCGCGCGCCCCGCTACCCTTGGGGAATTCCCCGTGCAGCTCAATCAGTACATACACAGCCACCAGCAGCAGCACGGTCAGCCAGTGCGCGCCGATCGACAGGGGGTGAAAACGATCGCGAACAGTCGGGGCACAGCGATCAGGTTGTTTGCGTGCTTGCATGATGATGCCTCCTGTGGGTTGCCGGCACTGCCACCGTGCCGAACATGGAAGCCATTGTCGGGAATGCCTCCTGAACCGACGATGAAGGGCGCGTTCATCTGGCATTCAGGTTTGAGCAGCTATAAAATCATCCATGACAGCACTGACTCCCAGCTCTCGGCGCTACCTGGTTCTTCTGGCCTTGTTATTCTTGTTGACGGGTGCGCTGGTTCCGTCTGGGCCATTGTTTGCCTCGTCGGACGACCACGAACTGGCGCGCCAGGCACTGGAACGAGGTCAGGTGCTGCCGTTGCGCACCGTACTTGACAAGGTCGAGCGTGATTACCAGGGCCAAGTGCTGAAGATCGAGTTTGAGCACGACGACGGTCGCTTCATTTACGAGATCCGTTTACTACAGAAGGACGGGCGCCTGGCCAAGCTCAAAGTCGATGCGACCAGCGGCGAAGTGCTGAAAATCAAACGCAAGAGGCACTGATGCGCATTTTGGTGGTGGAGGACGAGCCGATATTGAACGGGCAACTGGTACAGGCCATCACCAACGCCGGCCACACGGTCGAGTCCGCGCACGACGGCGTGCAGGCGCACTACTTGGGCGAGGTCGAGGAGTTCGATGCCGTCGTGCTGGATTTGGGCCTACCCGAACTCGACGGCCTGACGGTGCTGCGGCGCTGGCGCACCGCGGGACGCAAGATGCCAGTGCTGATCCTGACGGCGCGCAGCGCCTGGCAGGAAAAGGTGGCGGGTATCGACGCCGGCGCCGACGACTATCTTGCCAAGCCCTTTCACATGGAAGAGTTGTTGGCGCGCCTGCGTGCGCTGCTGCGTCGCGGCGGTGAACATGCCAGCGCCGAATGGCAATGCGGGCCGATCACGCTTGATACGCGCCAGGCGCGGGTGTTGGTCGACGGCCAGCCGCTGATGCTGACCAGCCACGAGTTCAAGCTGTTGCAACTCCTGATGCAGCGCAAGGGCGAGGTACTGTCGCGCACCGAGTTGTCCGAGCGTATATACGCCTACGATAGCGACCGCGACTCCAACACCATCGAGGTCTTCGTTGGTCGCCTGCGCAAGAAGCTGCCGCCCGGCAGTATCGAAACCGTGCGTGGACTGGGCTACCGCCTAATGGAGCCGGGCGGCCCCGACTCATGACCGGCGGTTCGCTGCGACTGCGCCTTCTGGCCGGCACGCTGACCTGGGTGGCACTTGCCATCGCACTGGCGGCGTGGGGTCTGCGTGGTCTATTCCAAGAACACATCACACAGCAGTTGCAGGCACAGCTCGTGATGCAGCTCAATCATCTGAGCGCCGCCGTCGACTGGGCGCCGCCCGACCAGGTCAGCATCGGGCCCATGGTAGCCGACGCGCGGTTGGATCAGCCGCTATCCGGCTTGTACTGGCAGGTGGACGAACTTGGCGCTGCGCCGCGCACGGCATTGGCGCGCTCGCGTTCGCTGTGGGACCAGGTGCTGCAACTGCCCCCAGCTCCGACCGGCTACCCGGCGCAGGGCTATCGGGTATTGGCCCTGCGCGACGCGCAGGGCCATGCTCTGTTGGCTGTGGCACGCGTTGTCGAGCTGCCCGATGAAGGGGCGCCGCACCTGCGCCTGGTGGTGGCCGCCGACACAGCCCTGATCGCCGAGCCGTTGCAGCGTTTCACGCGTCTGCTGTGGTCCACTCTGGGCCTGTTGGCAGCAGGCTTGGCAGTCGCGGTGGCCTTGCAGCTGCACTATGCCCTGCAACCGCTGACCGTGCTGCAACGCCGCCTGGCGGCGGTGCGTAGTGGCAAGACTATGCAACTGGAAGGCCATTTCCCGCAGGAACTGCAGCCTCTGGTGGGCGAGTTCAACCACGTGCTGGCCGAAAACGCCGCCATGGTGGTACAAGCGCGTGCCCAGGCCGGCAACCTGGCGCACGCTGTACACACGCCGCTAGCGGTATTAGCCAACGCCGCTGCAGGGGAGGACGGCGCCCTGGCTCAGTTGGTGCGCGAACAGGTGGGCAGCGCGCGCCGCCAAGTCGACTACTACCTGGCGCGCGCGCGCGCTGCAGCCGCCGTGCGCGCCACCGGACTGGCGACGCCGGTACTGGGGCCGCTGGCAGCCCTGTTGCGCACCATGGAGCGGTTGCATGCTGCACGCGGGCTCGACTTCGAGCTGGCACCGCAGGCCGAGGACGTGGCTTTCCGCGGCGAGGAGCAGGATCTGTATGAGCTGCTGGGCAACCTGCTCGACAACGCCGGTAAGTGGGCGCGTTCGCGTGTGCTCGTCGATGTGCAGCGTGAAGGCGCCCTACTCTGCTTCACGGTCGATGACGACGGTCCTGGCATCCCCGAGGCTGAGCGCGCACGTATGTTCGAGCGCGGTGTGCAGCTGGACCAGCGCCATCCCGGTTCGGGCCTGGGTCTGGACATCGTGCGCACTCTGGCCGAGACCTATGGCGGTAGCGTCGAAGCTCTGGAGTCGCCGTTGGGTGGTCTGCGTATGCGGCTATGCCTGCCGGCCGGAGGGCAGGAACGAGTGTAGCCGGAGGCTACGTGGCTCAAGGCAGTAAGCCGTGAATGGGCCAGGGCACTCGGGCGCAGCCCGAGCAGCAAGATTTATAGGGGGAGCTTACGCTCCTACCGGTGCTCTCGCAGAATCCGCCGTATCTCCAGAATGGCCTCAGGGGTCTCCTGGACGCTATGGGAATACGGGATCACCAGCTCCGACTCGGCGCCAGGCAGATGCGCGCTGCGGTAGGGCACCAGTCCGTCGTCAGAGTCTTCAAGCGTCGTCTTGGGCGTGTGGTTTGCCACGATGCTGTGGTAGTGCACTGCGGGCGAAATCGGCAGCTCGGCCGCGGCGCGGATAAACGGATCCGAATCCTTGAGGCTGTCCACGCCATTGGGCAGGCTGGCCGGCAGGAGTGCCGATGAGGCCTGGCCGCCACCGATGATCTGATGATTGAGCCGCATAACTTGATCGACGACCTTCACGGGCATGGTGATGAGCCCGGACAGCAACCGCGACAGGCGATTGCTGGCGAAAGGCGTTCCCTTGTGGGGGGCTGCAATGAAGATGGCCCGCGATATCCCCGCATAGGCCTCGAAAGTCAGGAGACCGTCGGTTTCCGCTCTCAGCTTCTTGACCTGCGCATCATCGATCTGCCGCAGTTCCTTGATCGCATCGAGCAACACGCTGCCGGAGGAAGACACCAGCAATCGACCGAGCACCCCACCCATGCTGTGGCCGATGAGCACCATATCGTGCGAGGCGGCCGCAGTTCCTTTGGGATCGAAGTGCTGGAAGGTCGCGGCAAGCGCGGCGCGAATGCTCGCGTGGTTGTATGCAATGGGCGCATTGGTGGGATAGTACACCTGCCAGACTTGATAGCGTTTGCGCAATTCTTCGTCACCCATGACCTCGTTGGCGACGTTGATCCACGCTTCGGGGCTGCTGGCCAATCCGTGCAGCATGACGATGACCTGTCGGTCAGGATCAAATGGCTGCGTCAGGTAGACATACGGCGCGTCAAGACTGCCGGACTTGCCCAGGACATTGCGCAGTGCCTGCATGGAAAAGTCCGAGCGCGCCAGCCACAGCCCGTAGGCGGAAGTGAAGTTCGCGGCAAGCGGTACCGGTATGTCGTGGACATCCAGGGTTTCATGCTGGTAGGGATCGTAGCCGAGCAACGTTGCTTTCTGAGTATGAAGAATTTCCTCCAACGTGCTTCCGGTAAACGCAATGATGGCAGTGACTGGCCGGTAAGGCATCTCGCTATAGGGCACCGTCGACGACGCCATTGGCTTTTTGCCTATGCCCCGGGCGACGGCATCGGTGGCAATCACCAGATCGGCACCTAACCCATCGCGCCGATAAATGCTTCGGATACCTTGGAAGGTGAGCCGCGAAGCAGGCAGCAGTTCGCTGGCGCGGCGTGGCATGGGGTCCAACGGGTACAGATCGGACAGGTTTGCGCTCAACAACCAGTCGCCCACCTGCATCCGTCCTCTAATTTGATCAGGCCTGCTCCGAAACTGCTTAAAAAACAGCTCGGCCGCCTGCTGCACCGCAAAGTTGTAGTAGTCGCGCACCTGCGTCTGGCGATCCTCGAAGGCCCGCTCGCCCGAGCGGCGTGATGTGAAGAACAGGTAGGCGTAGCCATAGCGCGCAACCTGCAAATAGGCACCCAATGCATCCTCGAAGCGCGACTGGGCCGCAGCCCCCTGCTTCTCCTGCCGCAGCGCCTCCTGCAACCAGAGCTCAGCCAGCGCCGCGAGTTGACGCTCGGCGTCGATGCCGTCGGTGCGTGCCAATGCCTGAACGCAAGGATCGACGTTCTCCTTGCACCGATCCGGCTGAACCGCAAGACTTGTCAGTACGTCACGCGCCGATGTGCTGAGCTTGTCGGTGGTCAGCACATCACCACGCCGCTCTGAAACATAGTCTTTCGCGCTGACGGTCTGCACCTTGACACCAGCGCATCCAGCGCAGAGCGCCACGATGGCGAGCAACAACAGGTACCTGAAGAGGCGCTCACGCCTGTCGAGTAGGCTCGCGCCGACCCACGGGTGTCTTTCCAAGGCCATCTCGACGCCTCTGCGGCACATCGCAGGGAACGCTGTCGGCGACCTTCGTAACTGGCACAGTGCTCGCATGCCTGACTCACGGACCCAGTAAATCCTTTGGATCACCGGTGCCATCAACGGCTGCGCGCTGCGCATGGTTGAGCAGCGCTTCGCGATTCCAGCCGACCACGGCCGCTGCTGCATCCACCGCATGCGCCCAGGTGCAGCGGTTGGCGAACAGCATGCCGGGGACATCGAAGGTACCGCCGCGGCTGATGTAGCCGAGGGCATGAGTCCTGGCAGGGCCGCTGTCAATGCGGCGCAGGATACCGAGCATGGGCTCGGGGCGGGTATGGGTGAGGATCACACGCGGCAGGCCCGGCGGAAACAGCGCGTTGATGGTGGCATCATCATCGACGAATTCGGCTTCCATGGCATCGCGCGGGATACGCAGGCGACCGGGTTCCAGGATGACAGTGACGCAGACGTCCTTGCCCAGGTCGGCGAGGTGTTGCTGCGCCTTGATTACCTCGTCGAGCTGGTAGGCACCCAGCGCGATAAGCTGCATCTCGGCCTTAGCAGGATCGCCGATCAGATGGGCTGCGCCGTCACGAATCAGGCGTTGCGCCGATTCGGCGTCGAAACGGCTCTCCACATCGCGCTTGGAGACGATCAGGCAGGCAATTTGGCCGCGTCCGGCATAGACGTCACGCAGCGCGGCGACGGCGGTGTTGTCATCCACCGGGAACAGCACGCGCGAGGTGTCTGACATCTCGCCCAGCAGGGCTTCGCCGATGGTCGGGTCCTGGTGCGATTGTTCGTTCTTGGCGTTTTCCCAGGTGTGCGAGGTGACGATGAGAGGCACCGACAACCAGCCGGCTGGCCGCCCGACCTGGCGCTGGTGGCGGGCGAAGATGATTTCCTGCCGCAACAGGCCGAGCATCTTCACGGCGAAAGCTTCGTAGCTGACGATGAGATTCAGTCCGCCCTTGTTGCCAAGTGCGGCAGCGGCCACGGCTTCTTCGTTGAGAGCAGTAATGATGGCGCCGTGCAGGTCCTCCGGCACGCCGGGTTCGGCCTCATTGACGCGGTGCTTGAGCAGCGCAAGCGTGCCGCCCATCTTGTTGCTGGCCAATTCGTCCGGGTTTCCGATGCGCATGCGCATCTCATGATTGGCCTTGGCGAACTCGACAAACCACTGATCCAGCGCCGTCATCGCACTGCCTTCGCTGCCCGGTGCCTCCCAGCACGGTTCGGGCAGCTTGGGCGCGGCGGGATGGCGGTGCGCCATCGAATGCGCGCTTTCCAGCGAACGTTGCTGGGCGGCGTGGGTCGCGAAGGCGGCGAGCGCGGCGCCGAGTTCGGCCGGCGCAACGAACAGCGCGGCCGCGCTTTTGTTGAACAGATCACGCATGACGGCATCAGTGTGAGGATTGCCGCCCAGCGGCAGGTTGTGCGCGGCGTTGCTGCCTGCACCGGGAAAGCCAAAACCCTTCTCGGTCTCGGCGATCACGTAGGGCAGCGGCGCCGGATAGCGACGATCCGGATCGGCGGCGAACGCGCGCAGCGCGTCCTCGGCTTCGATGATCGACCAGGCAATCGCGGCCGGGTCGCGGCCATCGACGATCATCGGGTCGAAGCCGTTGTGGCGCACATCTTCAGCCAGCCATTGCGCACCGCCTTCCTGCATGATCTGTGTGCGCTGCTCGATACGGCGGCCGTTGAGGATCATCACCGGCACAGCGAAGCCACTGTCCTGCGCGCGCCACCAGCGGGGCGCCCAGTCCGGGCCGCGCTGTTCCTCGAAAGCACCGTCGCTGAGGAAGGCGACCAGTGATTCGCCAGGCAGTGGCATATGGATGTACTGCAGTTCGGCAAAGCCGAGGTAGCCGCCTTCAGACACGGCGCCGGCGGTGTTGGGGCCGGCATGGCTGCCCAGCGGCACAGCCGGGAGGCCTCGCGCATCAATGGCATAGGAATAGAAATCAGCACACAGGCGCGACAGGCCTTCCTCGCTGTGGTCGTAGCGGTTCCGCTGCGCGGGCGAGACGTCGCCGGTCAATGCGTTGACGGCTTCGATGGCGGCGACGCAATGGCCTTGCCCCATGATCCAACAGCGTGTGCTGCCGGTGAGCGCATTGGCGAGAAGGTAGCCGACGAAGGCCGGCACCATGTTCAACGAGCCGCCAGTGTGACCTTCGGGCGTTGGCTTAAAGTCCTCGGCTGACAGCGGCGCGCCGGAAAGATCGATGCGGCGCGCATAGGTCATGTGCGCGACCACGTTCATTGACACACAGCACAGGCGGTCGGCGGCGGCCAGCAGGGTGTAGGCCGTCGCCGCATCAGCAACGCGTCCTTCGACGATCAAACGGGCCACCAGTGCCTCGACACGTGCGGCGGTCTCTTCACGATGGGCGATGGGACCGTGGCCGGCCAGCCAGCGCTGGCGAATGGTGGAAGAAATGGTCATGTAATTTTCCTTCTTCGGTGCCGATGAATCCCTGTGTGCTTACAGAGTTCGTTGAACTGAGCGCGATCGGCCTGACTGGGCCATCACGCGGCAGTAGTCATCAATTCCTGCGTATAGCGTGCTGTGATCCATTCCTCGTTGGTAGGCTCCACCGCGACGTGCACGCGACTGTCGGTGGTGGAAATGACGTGGGCATTGATGGCGTTGGCACCGGCATCGAGCTTGATGCCGAGAAAGGCAAGGTCGCGGCAGACGCGCTCGCGCACGAAAGCGTTGTGCTCGCCGACGCCGGCAGTGAACGCCAGCAGATCCAGACCTCCAAGGACTGCGGTCAGCGCACCAATCTCGCGCACGATGCGGCGCACATAGAGCGCCAGCGCGATTCGGGCGCGCTCGCCGGCTTCTCCAGGGTCATCCTCATGCTTCACCACGACGCGCGGTTCGGCTGAAATCCCAGAAACACCGAGCAGGCCGGACCGGTTGTAGAGCGTGCAGCCCACTTCTTCCAGCGAGAGTTTTTCGATCTCCATCAAGTAAAGCAAGGCACCGGGATCGAGCGAGCCCGTGCGGGTGCCCATCATCAAGCCGTCAAGCGCGGAAAAGCCCATCGTGGTAGCGATGCTTTGCAAGTTCTGCATCGCGCACAGGCTGGCCCCGCTGCCGAGGTGCGCGACGATAGTGCGGCCACGTGCCAGATCACCGTGGCGCTCGGGCAGAGCGTGGCTCATATAGTCGTACGAAAGCCCGTGGAAACCGTAGCGGCGCAGACCGCGTTCCCAAGCCGAATACGGCAGCGGCAAGATTTGCTCCACCTTTGGCATCGTGCGGTGGAAGGCCGTATCGAAGCACGCCGCCTGAATAATTTCAGGCCACTGCTCGAACAGCAGGCTCATGGCTTTCAGAGGAAAGGGTTGGTGTAGCGGCGCCAAAGGAATCAAAGTTCTCAGTTCGGCGATGGTGCCAGCGGTCACCAGGGTTGGCTCGAAGTACCTGTTGCCACCATGGACGACACGGTGTGCGACAGCCACGATGCGGCGGCCGTCGAGTCGGGCCGAGATACGCGATTGAATCAACGCGAGAGCGGCCGTGTGAGGGTGTTCGCGATCCAGTTGGATACGCTGCTTTGCAGTGCCACTGTCGTCGTACTCAGGAGAAGACCCGGCAATCCCTTGCACTTTGCCGTGCCACAGCGGCTTGCGCGGCAATGGGTACGCTTTCGCGTTGAACAAGGCGAACTTGATGCTTGATGAGCCGCAGTTGAGTACCAGGATGAGGCTCGATTGTGAGTTGCTCATCGTGACGTTCTCGATCGTGATGTCTCGTGCGAACCGGTCTGGGACAAATATCTGTCAGCGGCTCCCATAAAACTGCCCCACGAACGATTGACGGAAGCTCTGGTGGCAGGCAAGGCAGCTTTGTTGCGTCTTGGAGAACGCGGCAATTACAGCCTGGCCGTCACTCCGCTTCGCAGCCTCGCTCATGGCGGTCGCGGCGTCATGCACCTGCCCATCAAGACCCCGAAACTTTCCAGCGTCTGCTCCAAGCCAGGCCAGGATGCGCATTTTTTCCGACATGGGCGGCTCGGCATGCTTGGCAATTTTTGGTGCCAACTCGGCGATCAGTGGCCAATCTTCTTTGGAGATCGCGCCCGTGACTGCTTGCATGTCGCGACCGAGTCTTTCCATTATGGTGCGAAGCGCCATTGGCTTTGCCACTTCTACGGACTGCGCACCGAGTGCCGTGGCGAAGGTTGCCACCAGCACGGACAGCGAGACAGCAAAGAACGATCTGGGTTTCAAGGGTTGGCTCATGAATTTCTCCATTGATGTTGTGACAAATGCCTTAGATCTAACGAATAGGTACAGGTGTCTTCAAAATTCCAGACTCAGGGCAATCGATCCAAATGCGTGATGGCCTGCCTGCTGGTCGAACTCGCGGGTTCTCCAGACGCGCATGACGGCAAGCCGCACGCCGCGTCCAGCAACAATCCATTGGCTGCTGATGCCGAGGGCTGCCTGAGCGACCCAAGGCCGCCGGCTGACGTGATGACTTTGCCGAAACATGTTTCCGTCGAGCGAGAAATCCCAGGCAACGGCTTTGGCCTCCAGGTTCAGGAAGACATGTGCCCCAGGTTTGGGCGCCCGGGCCGATTGCGGCGTTGTCGTGCGCAGATCGGCAACACCTGTGGGTGGGCGGTTCTCCGCGCCAGGGCGGATCGGATAGCTGCCGAAGTCGTTCGGTATGTTCCAACCCATGCGCAACTCCACGCCGGTACTGGCGGCGGTTTCGATGTTTCCGACACGCAGGGCATAGCTACCGATCACGTCGCTGCCCCACCCGGGACGGACGGCGCCCTCCGTGTACGGCTTGTACTTGCGTTCCATGGCCATCTGAAACGCAGGCTCGTTGTGCAACTGGTTGTTCCAGCCGCGAAAGCGTTCAATGTCGCGTACCCGGTGCACCAGGTTCTGAGACTGCTCAGCCAGCGACCAGGGGCCGATCACGCCCAGGGTCAGCTCACGCACGTCAAGCATTTCGTAACTCGCGGCCTGTGGATGGACACGGCGATTCCACGCTATACCCAGGTAGAGCAAACCAGCATACGGCCGGTCGTCTGGAATCAGATCGGTGCGCGCTTTGTCCTCGGGGGTGTACATAGATTGACCAAAGCGAACGACGACGTTCTGTGATGCCGACTGCGCGCCGGAGTCGCGCCAGAATTCGGGATCGACCCAGCCAATGAAGCGGGCATACCAACCAATCGGCTGGGGCAGGCACTCCGGGCGGAGTGCGCCTTGCAGATCGCGTGAAACCACCGTGAGCGCCACACCGTTGGTGTAATTGCGATCGGTGCCCGTAAACAAATCATTCTCCAGGCGCAGGGTACTACCCCGCCAGCGCAGGGATTGCTCTGGCGAGCAAGAGGGAGGATTTGCAGAGAGCGGGGCTTCGGAACCGAAAACAACAATCGGGCTGAACAATGCACCCGCAATCAATAAGGTGACGCACTGCATCGGCTGCCGCATCTTGGTGTCATGCAGGCTCCAGCGATCCCTGTCGATGCCAATCATGTTGCCCCATCGCCTGCCGCCCTGTTGACGTAAAAGCGTTCGAGAGCACTGACGATTTCCTCTGCTTCGTCCACGCAGGTGAACAAGTCGAGATCGGACGGCGAGACATAGCCTTCGTCGAGCAGAAGATCGAAATCAACCACGCGACGCCAGAATGCACGGCCGACCAGCACCACCGGAATACGCTGCATCTTTCCGGTCTGGATCAAGGTGAGCACCTCGAACAGCTCATCGAGCGTTCCATAGCCACCTGGGAAGGCCACCAAGCCCTTGGCGTGCAACAAGAAGTGCATCTTGCGCAGCGCGAAATAGTGGAAGCGGAACGCCAGCTCCGGACACATGTAAGGGTTGGGTGCCTGTTCGTGCGGCAGCGTGATGTTCAGGCCGATCGAGCGCGCGCCGACTTCGAAGGCACCGCGGTTGGCGGCCTCCATGATGCCGGGCCCACCCCCGGTGATGACGACGAAATCACGGCGGTTCTGCTGCTGGAAGCGGGTCGAAATCAGGGTCGAGAAACGCCGCGCCTGCTCGTAGTGGCGGGCCTGTTCGACCCGGCGGCGGGCTCTGGCGAGTTCCTGCCTCAGTCGGCTATCCCCGGGCGTGGCGAGTGCTTGCTGCTCCAGTGCACCAAGACGGGCGGCAGCGGTGTCGGCATCGCTCACACGCGCACTGCCGAAGACAACCACCGTCGAGTGGATGCCCTGTTCGTGCAGGATGCGTTCCGGCTTGAGCAGTTCGAGCTGCAGCCGCAGCGGTCGCAGTTCGTCCTGGCCAAGCAACTCGATGTCTTCGTACGCAAGTCGATACGTCGGCGACTCGCGGATGGCGCGCAGGCGCGTATCGAGATCGTCTGTGGATTTCATCGCTCGTGCGCCAGAAAGTCCGGCCAGCACAGCACATGACCATGCTCGGGCACCGTGACCTGCCAGCCGAGTTGCTGCTGCAAGAGTTCGGCGAAGGTCTGTGCGGCGGGCAGTTCTCCATGCACCACGAAGGTGTGCGCCGGTGCATGGATGAAGCCACGGGCCCAGTCCAGCAGCGCCTTTTGGTCGGCATGCGCCGAGAGACCGTCCACACTGTGGATCGCGGCACGTACCGGGATGTCTTCGCCGAAAATGCGTACCCGCTCAGCGCCCTCAATCAGGCGACGGCCAAGCGTTCCCTGCGCCTGGAAGCCGGAAAACAGGATGCTGCATTCTCGGCGTGGCAAGTTGTGCCGCAGGTGATGTCGGATGCGTCCTGCATCGCACATGCCGCTGGCAGAAATGATGATGGCTCCGGAACGGATCCGGTTCAGCGCCATGGACTCCTCGGCACTTTCCGTAAAGTGCAGATAGGGGAGGTTCTTGCCATGTGCGTGCCATCCGGCAAGGCGCTTTGCCTGCTCATCGAACAGCTCAAGATGCTCACGCGTGATGCGCGTGGCTTCCGTGGCCATCGGTGAATCGACGAACACCTTGGGTTGCCGCAGTCGCCCCTCGCAGGTGAGACGATGCAAGTGATAGAGCACCTCCTGAGTTCGACCAACAGCAAAAGCCGGCACGATGACGTTGCCACCGCGCTCGAACAGGGTTTCCTCTACGATGCGGATCATTTCCGCTTCGGTCGCCGAGAAGTCCTTGTGCAATCGGTTGCCGTAGGTGGACTCGATGACGAGGATGTCGGCATCCTCGATGGGTGTCGGGTCGCGCAGGATCGGGCGTCCCGGTTGGCCCAGGTCGCCACTGAACACGATCTTCGTGGGGTAGCCGTACTCGGTGACCCAGACCTCCACGATGGCCGATCCGAGGATATGTCCGGCATCACGAAAACGAGCGCGAACTCCGACGCGGGGAGCGAACTCCCGGTCATACTCGATGCCTCGCACCTGCTGCAGGCATTCGTGTGCATCCCGCAGGGTATACAGGGGCGGCAGCACGGGTTTGTCTTTGAATCGCTTGGCATCCCGCCGCGCATCGCTTTCCTGGATGTGGGCGCTGTCGGGCAGCATCACCCCGAGCAAATCGGCAGTGGCGGGCGTGGCATAGATGGGCCCCTTGAATCCTGCTCGCGTAAGCTTGGGCAACAGCCCGCTGTGGTCGATATGGGCATGGGTCAGGAGTACGAAATCGATGGATGCCGGATCGAACGGGAACGGCTCGTGGTTGCGTGCCGCCGCCGTACGTCCACCCTGAACCATCCCGCAATCCACCAGGAAGCGTATGTTGAGCGCTTCCACCAGAAAGCACGATCCAGTGACCTCGTGCGCCGCACCCAGAAAATTCAACTTCATGGGACGTTCACTCCGGCTTTTTCTTTTGCACTGGGCAGGTGCTTCGGCCAAGCAGGCGATAGCCTGGGCAGCGGCCAGACAAACCCGTGATGAGGGGCATGATTCCAACGAGTCCCAGCCAGCGCCAGGACGAGTCCAGCCACAGCGGGAGACTGAGCAGGATCAGTCCGATGACGATGCGCGCAATGCGATCGAGGCTTCCTACGTTCGTTTGCATGGTGGCACTCCTTGGATTGGTGGATAAAACGGGTTGAAATCAGTGCGCTGAATGGCTACATCGCTGTCAGAAAAATGGCGCGGATTTCCTCGTGCGAGGCCTGAATGGGATTGGTCAGGCCGCACACATCCTTGAGCGCGTTGGCGGTCAGCGTCGGGAAGTCCTTGGTCTGCACGCCCAGTTGCGTCAGCCCACTCGGAATGCCGATGTCGGCGGACAGCCTGCGGATCGCTGCCAGGCAGCGCTCGGCGGCGGCATCGTCGTCCAGGCCGTCGACGTTTTCTCCCATCGCGCGGGCGATGTCGCCCAGGCGCCCTGCGGCCACCTGCTTGTTGTAGGCCTGCACGTGCGGCAGCAGCACCGCATTACATACGCCGTGCGGCAGGTCGTAGAAGCCGCCCAGCTGGTGCGCCATCGCATGCACATAACCCAGCGATGCGTTGTTGAACGCCATGCCGGCGAGAAACTGCGCATAGGCCATCTGCTCGCGCGCCTCGATGTTCTGGCCGTCGGCCACTGCGGTGCGCAGCCACTGGCCGATCAGCTCCACCGCCTTCAGCGCGCAGGCGTCGGTAATCGGCGTCGCAATCGTCGAGACATAGGCCTCGACCGCGTGGGTGAGCGCATCCATGCCGGTGGCCGCGGTCAGGCCGGCGGGCTTGAGCAGCATCAGCTCGGGGTCGTTGACCGACAGAATCGGCGTCGTGTGCTTGTCGACGATAGCCATCTTCACGTGGCGCGACTCGTCGGTGATGATGCAAAAGCGCGTCATCTCGCTGGCCGTGCCGGCCGTGGTGTTGATGGCCACCAGCGGCAGCTGTGGCTTGGCCGACTGATCCAGCCCTTCATAGTCCTGAATGCTGCCGCCATTGGCTGCGACCAGCGCAATCCCCTTGGCGCAGTCGTGCGGCGATCCGCCGCCCAGCGAGATGACGAAGTCGCAGGCGTTGTCCTGCAACAGGCGCAGGCCGTCGGTCACGTTCTGCGTCGTCGGGTTGGGCTGCACACCGTCAAAAACCACGCTCTGCACGCCTTGCGCGGCAAGCAGGTCACATACCTTCTTGACGACGCCCAGGCGCACCAAAGGCGGGTCGGTGACAACCAAGGCTTTCTTGAAGCCATAGGAGCGGATGGCTGTGGCTGCATCACTCAGACAGCCCGCACCCATCAGGTTCACGGGAGGAATGAAGAAGGCGGTAGTGGTCATGGCTGGACTCCTTCGGCACGGCCGGTTGCTGATGAAAGGGATGATGGTTTTGCCGTGGCGTCGCTTGCGATTCGCATCGTGGCGCTGGCTTTGGGGGGCATGTCCGCACGACTCGCAAGGGGCGCGAGGGTGCCAGCACGCTGGGGCGGATTGGTCGTGGTGAATGCCGCAGTGGATACGTCCCAACCACCACCCAGCGCCTTGTACAGCGCCACTAATTGCACGGCGGCATTGGTATGCGCCCGTGCGGCTGCGGTTTCGGCCTCATGCAGGCTGCGCTGGGAGACCAGCAGTTCGACCAGCGCGATGTCGCCCGCCGCGTAGCGGGCCCTGGCGTGGCCGTAGCTGGCGCGTGCGGCATCCAGCGCCATGCCGCGGCGCTCCAGTGTGTCCAGCCCGCCGTGGTAGTCGCCCAGCGCGCGCTCGGCGTCGCCTAGCGCCGCCAGCACGGCCTGCTCGTAGGCCAGCGCCGCCTGCTGCTGGCCCGCCTCGCGCGCCCGAATCTCGGCACGCACGCGGCCGCCGTCGAACAACCGCCAGGACACCAGTGGCAGGATGGAAAAGCGCGAGCTGGAGGCATCGAACCATTTGCCTGTGCTGAGCGCCTGAAAGCCGCCGCCGACACCGATGGAGAGCTTGGGAAACAGCTCGGCCGTGGCCACGCCGATGTCGGCTGAACTTGCGGCCAGGCGCCGTTCCGCCGCCAGCACGTCGGGACGTCGGCGCAGGATGTCGGCGCGCTCGCCCACCGGCAGCGCCAGCAGCGTGCTCGGCGTCAGGGGGCCGTCCAGCAGGGCCAGCTCCCGCTCCGGTGGGGCGCCCAGCAGCACACCCAGGCTGAGCACTGCGGCACGCTGGCGCGCCTGGATGTCCGGCAAGAGTGCGTTGACCGCGGCCCATTGGGCGTATGCCGCCTCCACGTCGGCAGCCGACGCGTCGCCCAGCGCATGCCGCAGGCGCACCAGTTCGAAGGTTTGCAGCAATGTGTCCAGCGTGGCCTGTTGTGCGTGCAACTCGTAGCGGGCGCCGACGGCGCTGAACCAGGTGCGTGCGACCTCGGCCGCGATGCGCATGCGAATGCCCTGGGCTTCAGCTTCGGTCGCCTGCAGACGAGCACTGGCGCCCTCCAAGGCACGCCGTTTGGCGCCAAACAGATCCAGCTCCCAGGCTGCGTCAAAGCCTGCGTCATAAATCGTTTGCGTGGCATCCACGCCGGGCATGGAACCGATGGGCAAGGGGCCGTTCTCGCTCTGGCGGCGGCGGTTGATGCTCGCGCCGGCACCAACGGTCGGCGATGCCTCTCCGGCCACACGGTCGCGCAGGGCGCGCGCCTCATCGATGCGTGCTGCGGCCTGACGCAGATCCAGGTTCTGTGTCAACGCTGTAGCCATCAGTCGATCGAGAATAGGGTCGTCCAGCGCAGTCCACCAATAGCTCAAGTCTGCGGACTGAGACTCATTGGCCAACGGCAAGGTCCAACCGCTGCCGACATCGACCGGCGGCGGTTCGCGGTAGTCGGGGCCTACGGCCGCGCAGGCGGTCAGCAGCACACAGGACAGCGCTAGCGCGAGCGGGCGCATGCGCCCAGGGGCCGTTCCTGTGGCGGTTGCACGATGGAAGGGAATACGAGTCTTGGGCTTCATTGCAGGCGTCCTCGGACGAATACGGTGGCCATGGTCAGCGTGGCCAGTGCGATGACCGCCAGCGGCCACAGGCTGGCCAGGATGTCGTCGGGCGGCATGGCCTTGAGGAAGCTGCCCTCGACGATGATCAGGAAATGGGTCAGCGGAATGGCCTGCGCCAGCCATTGCAGGACGACGGGCATGTTTTCCACCGGCGTCGCAAAGCCGGACATCAGCACCGCCGGCACGCCAATAGCGAACGCCCCCAGAATGGCCTGCTGCTGGGTCATGCTGACTGCGGAAATCATCAGGCCGATGCCGACCACCGACAGGATGAACAGCACCAGGCTGGCGAGTAGCAATGCGAACGAACCGGTGAACGGAATGCCAAACAGGAACACGCCGGCTCCGATCATGAACAGGCCCAGTAGCGTGCCGATGGCCAGTGCCGGCAGTGATTTGGAAACGATGATTTCCGGCGTCGAGGTGGGCGAGACCAGCAACTGGTCGAAGGTGCCCAGCTCGCGTTCGCGCGCGATCGACAGCGAGGTGATGAGCAGCGCGCTGAACAGCGCCAGGATGCCCGTCAGGCCCGGCACGATGAACCAGCGATAGGTCAGGTTGGGATTGAACCAATGACGCACCTCCACGGGCGTCGGGGCCTGGGCGTCGGGCACCACTTCGGCGCCGACGTCGGCGGCGATGGTCGACAGGTAGGACACCGTGATCTGGCCCGAGTTGCTGCGCCTGCCATCGACCAGCGCCTGCGCGCGACCGCTCTCGCCGACAGCAATCGTGCGCGAGAAATCCACGGGAATGGACAGCGCCGCGATCACCTCACCGCGGTCAATCAGGTCGTGCAGCTTGTGTTGGCTGTCCACACGGTGCACATGGGTGATGAATTTGGCGCTGTCCAGGCGCTGCACCAGTTCATGCGACCAGCGACCCCCGTCCTGGTTATAGACGGCGATATCCACGTTGCGCACTTCCAGTGTTGCAGCAAAGGCAAACACCAGCAGCTGCAGGATCGGCGGCACGAACACCACCATGCGGCTGCGCGGGTCGCGCAGCACGCTGAGCACTTCCTTGATGAACTGGGCGCGCAAGCGGGTGAACGAAAATGCGGAGACCAACATCGGCTCACTCCAGGTTTTTGCGCGTGGCGCGTTTGGCGATCACGAAGAACAGCGCCCCGATCGCCGCCATTGCTGCCAGGTTTGGAAGAAACACCGCCCAGATGTCGCCGGCCAGGAACACCGTCTTGAGCGAATCAACGAAATAACGCGCCGGAACCGCCCGGGTGATGGCACGGATCGGCGCCGGCATGGCGTCGATCTCGTACAGAAAGCCAGACAACATGAAAGCCGGTAGGAAGCCCGTGAACAGCGCGATTTGCGCCGCCAGGAACTGGTTGCGCGCCAGCGATGAGATCAGCAGGCCCTGGCCCAGTGCTGGCACCATGAACACGGCAGACAGCAAGAGCAGAGCCGCCAGCGAGCCGCGCATCGGTACGCCGAACACGAATACCGCCAACCCTGCCGCGACTAGTGTGGACAGCATGCCGAGCGCGAAGTAAGGCAGCAGCTTGCCGATCAGGATTTCGGCCACCGAAGCTGGTGTGGACAACACCGCCTCCATCGTGCCGCGCTCCCACTCGCGTGCCACCACCAGTGCGGTAAGCATGGTGCCGATGATGGTCATGACGATGGCAATTGCCCCCGGAATCAGCGCTCGGCGGCTTTCCAGCTCGGGGTTGAACCAGTAGCGCGGCTCCAGTACCACGGACTGCGCAGGTGCCGCGACATCAAGCCCGGCGCGCCAGCTCTGCACCACGCCACGCGCGTAGTTCTCGACGTAGTTGGCGGTATTGGGGTAAGAGCCGTCGGTGACGATCTGCACCAGCGGCTCGCTGCCGTGCCGCGCCAAGCGCTGCTCGAAGTCCTGCGGAATGACCACGTAGCCGCGCAGCGCACCGGACACCAGCTTCTCGGCCACTTCGCGTCGGTCGTGAGCAAATTGCACGTCCAGGAAGCGCGTGCCCGAAAACGCGGCAGCCAACGACTGCGCCGACGCGCTCGGCGCCTCCAACACCACACCAACACGCACGTCCTTGGCGTCCAGCGATACCGCATAGGCAAACAGCAGCAGCAACACCACCGGCAGCACGAAGGCGATCAGCAGGGTCGAGGGATCGCGCAGCGCCTGGTAACTTTCCTTGGTGACCAGGGCCAGCAGGCGACGCAGGTCGAAGCGGCGCAGGTCAGCCTGCACCGGACCGCCGTCCCCATCCTTGCGTTTAGTCAGGCCGTTCATGTGGCGGCCTCCATCGTGCGATCCGCCGACTCGACCAGGTGAATGAAGGCGTCCTCCATGGTCGGATCGGGGTGTTCCGGGCCGATGGCCATGCGCTTGAGCGCGTCCGGCGTATCGAGTGCGATCAGGCGTGCGCGCGACAGCATGGCCACCCGGTCGCAGTACTCGGCTTCGTCCATGAAGTGGGTGGTGACCATGATGGTCACGCCCTTGCGCGCCAGGCCGTTGATGTGGGTCCAGAACTCGCGCCGGGTGATCGGGTCCACGCCCGAGGTGGGCTCGTCCAGGAACAGCACCGGCGGTCGGTGCATCAGCGAGCAGGCCAGCGCCAGGCGCTGCTTGTGCCCGAGCGGCAGCGAGTCCGGCGTCGCCGCAAGCCAGCCGCCAAGATCGAAAGTTTCGATCATCTCGGCGATACGTTCGCGCCGGGTGCTGCCTTCCAGCCCGTAGACCCCGGCCGAGAACTCCAGATTCTGCTGCACCGACAGCAGGCCGTAGAGCGAAAATTTCTGCGCCATGTAGCCCAGGCGGCTCTTGGCCTCGCCGGTGGCGCGGCGCAGATCATGGCCCACCACATGCGCTTCGCCAGCAGTGGGTTTCAACAGGCCGCACAACATCTTGAAGGTGGTGGACTTGCCGGCGCCATTGGGGCCGAGCAGGCCGAAAATCTCGCCCTTCTGCACTTCGAAGCTGACCTTGTCAGTGGCAGTGAATTCGCCGAAACGCTTGGTGAGATCACGGCACGACACGGCGACGTCCGAGCCCAGCTCGATCGGCGCCAGCCGTTCGGCCAAGGTGGACGTACCGCCGGGGCCGCCGCCGAGCAGATCGATAAAAGCGTCCTCGAAGCGCGCCGGCACCGGTGCAAGCTCAACCCCTGCCTGATTGGCCAGCGCCTGCATCTGGGTGGCGTTCGTGCCCGCGCGCAGCACCACGCGCACGCCGGCACCCTGGATTACACCGTCGCTCACGCTGGGCAGATCGAGCGCTTCGGTCAGCACCGCCCGGCGCTCGGCCCCGACGTTCTCCAGACGGAAGCTGCGACCTTCGAGCTGCGCAGTCAGTTGCTGCGGCGGGCCATCGAATAAGAGTTGCCCTTGGTTCAGCAGCAGCACGCTTTCGCAGCGCTCGGCCTCGTCGAGATAGGCAGTAGACCAGACCACGGCCATGCCCTCGTCGGTCAGTGCCTGCACCATCCGCCACAAGTCCTGGCGGCTGACCGGATCGACGCCCACGCCGGGCTCGTCCAGCAGCAGCACCTTGGGCCGCGCCATGAGGGCACAGGCCAGCCCCAGCTTCTGCTTCATGCCGCCGGAGAGTTTGCCGGCCAGGCGCTTGGTGAAGGGCGCGAGGCGCGTGAAGTCGAGCAACTCGGCAAACAGATCGGCATTGCGGTTGGCGTCCATGCCGCGCAGCTGCGCGTACAGGTGCATGTTCTCCATCACCGACAGGTCTTCGTACAGGCCAAAACGCTGCGGCATGTAGCCGCTGGCGACGTGGATGGCGTCGTTGTCGCGGACTACGTCGAAGCCCGCTAGGGTGACGCGGCCGGCATTGGGTGTCAGCAGGCCGGTCAGGATGCGCATCAGTGTCGTCTTGCCGGCACCGTCGGGGCCGACCAGGCCGGTCAGCCGCCCATAGTGGATGCGCGCACTCAAACCCCGCAGGGCCTGCACCTTGCCGAAATGCTTGTCCACGCCGTCGATGACGACGGCGGCGGTTTCAAGTGCCGTGTCGTTACGCGCGTCGATAGCGGCGTTCGCGGACATCTCAGCGCCCCCCGGAGCGTGCGATAGAGCCGGGTTGGGCATCGACTGTGATCGTCACCGGCATGCCCTGGCGCAGTGCGGCGTCGCTGTCGGCTTCGTCGATGACGATGCGCAGACGGTACACCAGGTCGGTGCGCAGATCCGTCGTCTCCACCGTCTTGGGGGTGAATTCAGCGCGTGGCGAGATGAAGCCAATCTGGCCGCGATAGGCCTTGTCCGACGAATCGCTCTTGACCTGCACTGCGGTGCCAGGCGCGATGCGCCCCAAGTCCGGCTCGCCCACGTAAGCGCGCACGTAAACAGGTTTGTCCAGACTCAGGCTGTAGACCGTGCTCTGGCTGGCCACCATGCTGCCGGGCTCACGCACGCGCGCGATGATGGTGCCGTCGCTGGGCGCGACCAGTTCGGTGTCGGCCAACGCCGTGGTGGCTTGCGCCGCAGACGCCTGGGCAGCCGCAAGGCGCGCCTCGGCCGCGGCGATGTCTTCCTTGCGAAAACCTTCAGAGGCCTGCGACAGGGCCGCCTTGGCCGATTCGACGCCGGCGACCGCCTGGTCGCGTGCCGTGCGGGCGGCATCGACCGTGCGCTGGCTGCTGGCGCCCGACGCCAGCAGGCCGCTCTGACGCTGGAAGTTGCGCTCGGCTTCGGTCGCGAGCGCCTGCGCCTGCCTGAGCGCCTCGCGCGCCTGGGTGATTTCCTGCGGGCGCAGGCCGCGGCGCAGCTTGGCCAGCTCCGCCTGTGCGACCTGCGCCTGGGCCTGCGCAGCGGCCAGCGCATCCCGGTACGGCTGCGCGTCGAGCGCAGCCAGTCGCGCGCCAGCGCTGACGGTGTCGCCCTCATCGAACGCCATCTGCGCTACGCGCCCGGGCTGGCGGAAGGCCAGCTGCACCTCGCGGATATCGACGTTGCCGTAGAGGCGCAACGAATCTTCTTTGCCATGATCCCGCGATAGCCAGAACGCCAGCGCGCCCCCAAGAGCGAGTATGACGACCGCGATCACGACCCAACGGGTTCTTTTGGCGGGGAGATTTGGAGTTGTCATGGATGAATGTCCGCTAGATAAAAGTGCTCAGTGCTCGCGTATGGCCTGCGCGTTCGTCGCAGACCCTCGCCAGGCGATCGTCGCGATACCGGCCCAGACCAAAGTGCGCAGTGCCATGGCGATCACCGTGCGCTGCTCCCAGGCGCCGCCCAGTGCCACATGCACGCCGAAAGCCAGAAACACGAGTGCGGTTGCTACCGCGATGACCACCGCTAGCCAGGCCGCCCAGTGCCGGCGCAACCACAGGCCAACGCCCGCAACGACGTAGGCGAACCCGGCCAAAAAATTGAACCAGAGCACAAAAGGCACATAGTGGCCGGCGGCCAGGCGTGCCGCGCCGTCGACAAACAGCACCGCGCCGCCCTCCCGAAGCGTGAGCAGGCCAAAGCCGATGGCCAGCAGGGAGAGCAGCCGGCTCCACGTATTGCGTGGCAGGTGAGTGCTCGTCTTCATGATCTTTGCGTGATGCCACGGAGATAGATGGCAAACACGGCAGGCGCATCGCGCCGAATGCGGCTGACTTTGCCGGCCAACAGCGACTGCATGACCAGTCCCTGGATCGTGCCGATGAACAGTACGGCGGCGGCGTCCACGTCCAGCTGTGCGTTCAGTTCTCCCTGCGCCTTACCTTCTTCCATCAAGCGGCGCAAGCGCTGCTCGTACTGGCGAATCAAGGTCTGCACCATTCGCTTGGGAAGCGTCTCGCCAGCGCGTTGCAGCTCGCCGAACAACATGCGCGGCACACCGGGGTGCTTGATCACGAAGTCGATGTGCGTCATGAACATAGCTTCGAGCGCCGCAGCGGGTGACGCAGCACCTTCGGCCGCCTTGTCCACACGAATCAGCAACCGCTCGCCGACCCACGACATCGTCGCTTCCAGAATTGATTCTTTGGTGGGGAAGTGGCGAAACAGCGCGCCTTGCGTCAAGCCCATGCGATCGGCAATGGCGGTAGTCGTGATCTCGGCCGGGTTTTGCTCTGCTGCCAAATCGACAACGGCTTGCACCGTGGCCGCGCGTCGCTCTTCAGCAGACAAGTACTGGGGACGTTCGCTCACTGTTCATGCTCCTTAAAGTAAGTGACTTATTACTATCCTAACATACAAAACAACCATGTTGCAACATCAAATATCCAGTTGATCGAGGCTAGCCAGAACAGATCTGTTCCCGTATGCAACGGTGATCTGACTCAAGCATAGGTGGCCATTCTTAAGAAGGAAAAGCGTCACTAGTTGACAGGTTGGTGATCAGTACCAGGGATGCCGACGGAGCAACTTCTCCTGTAAAGAGGTGGAATTCACTCGTCGCTCAGGAGGCGGTTGCATCTTTCTTTATAAGCGTTAAGATAGTAATAAGTCACTTGCAAAATTAGGAGTCACAGATGAATGTTGCTGCCATGCATGACACGCCCGTGCCGGCTTCGATTGAGGACAGCCGCCCCGATGTTCTGGATACGCTCGCCAACGCTTGGCGTGCACGCGGCACTGGCGGCTTGTCGCCGGCGGCGGGTTTGCTGGCCTGGTATGACTGGGCGCTGCACCTGAGTCTTTCCCCAGGCAAGCAACGCAGCCTGCTCGAAAAGGGCTTGCAAAAGCAGCAACGTCTGGCGCGTTACGTCATGCACGCCGCGGGCGCGCACGACTGCCCGGCTTGCATCGAACCTCTGGAGCAAGATCGGCGCTTTGCAGCACCGGCCTGGCAACAATGGCCCTTCAACGTGATCCATCAGGGCTTCCTGCTGCACCAGCAGTGGTGGCACAACGCCACCACCAGCGTGCGCGGCATGTCGCGCCATCACGAAAACATGGTGACTTTCGCCGGGCGGCAGTGGTTGGACATGTGGTCGCCCTCGAACTTCATCTGGACCAACCCCGAAGTGCTGGATGCCATCCGGACCAGCGGTGGCGCCAACCTGTGGCGCGGCGCTATGAACTTCCTGGAGGACGCACGGCGTCTCGCGCTGGACGATACCCCGGCCGGGGTTGAAGGCTTTGAGGTTGGCAAGGACGTGGCGGTCACGCCGGGCAAGGTGGTGTTTCGCAACCATCTGATCGAGCTGATCCAGTACACGCCCACCACGCCCGACGTGCATGCCGAGCCGGTGCTGATCGTGCCCTCGTGGATCATGAAGTACTACATCCTCGACCTGTCACCGCACAACTCCATGGTGAAGTACCTGGTCGATCAGGGACATACGGTGTTCATCATTTCCTGGAAGAACCCGACGGCGGCCGATCGCGACCTCGGCCTAGAGGACTATCGCTGGCTCGGCGTCATGGACGCCCTGGATGCAGTGTCGGCCATCGTGCTCGAGCGCAAGGTACAGGCGGTCGGCTACTGCCTGGGCGGCACCTTGTTGACGATCGCGGCCGCCGCCATGGCGCGGGATGGCGATGAGCGGCTGCGCAGCCTGACGCTGCTGGCGTCAGAGACCGATTTCCGAGAATCGGGCGAAATCGCGCTGTTCATCGACGAGAGCCAACTCGCCTGGCTGGAGGCCGGGATGTGGGACAAGGGCTATCTCGACGGCAAGCAGATGGCCGGGGCGTTTCAGATGCTCAACTCGCGTGACCTGATCTGGTCGCGCCGGGTGCGTGAATACCTGATGGGCGAACGGCAGGAACTCAATGACCTGATGGCCTGGAACGCCGACGTGACCCGTATGCCGTACCGCATGCACAGCGAGTATCTGCGGCACCTGTATCTGGGCAACGATCTGGCCGAAGGGCGCTATCGCGTGGGCGGCAAGCCGGTAGCGATCGCCGACATCGAGGTGCCCATGTTCATCGTCGGAACGGTACGCGACCACGTCGCGCCTTGGCCTTCCGTGTACAAGATGCACTTGCTCAGTGATGCGGAGCTGACCTTCGTTCTCACCAGCGGTGGGCACAACGCCGGGGTGGTCAGCGAACCGGGGCATCCGCGGCGCAGCTTCCAGATCGCCACCCGCGCCACTGGTGATCGCTATGTCGATCCGCAGCAGTGGCGCGCCGACCAGCCGCTGTGCGAGGGCTCTTGGTGGCCGGCCTGGCAACAGTGGCTGGCGCAACGCTCGTCAGGGCGGGTAACACCGCCTGTCTTGGGGGGCATGCACGACGCATATGCACCGCTTGGCGATGCACCCGGAACCTATGTGATGACGAGATGAAATGACGCCCTGCGGCGGCGGCAGAGCCGCTGCGGTTCGATCGGGCCACCTTGAAAGGATGCCCATACCCGCCCCACAGGGGCACACCATGACCGTGGAGTACTGCCATGAACCCCGAACTGCCGATTCAACTCTACAAGGCCAATGCCAAACTGCAGCTGCAGATCACGCGCTTGCTGCAGGAAAGCGGCCATCACTGGCTCGAAGCCATGCAACAACTGAGCGCCGACGGAATGCAGGAGACGTCATCTCGCATCAAAGGCCTGCAGCAGGCAGCCGACTGGCAGGCGCTTGCGACCCTACCGTCCGAAGTTTTCTGGCGTCTGTGCCAGGGCCGCATGGACGACGCTCAAGCAGCCGGACAAGCAGCTGCCAAGAGCCAGGCTGCTTTTGCCGATGGTTTACGGCAGGCACTTATAGCCTGGCAAGAGTCTGTCTCCGAGGCACTCGGCGCCAATGCTGAAACGGCCTCTTTTGCTCAGCTTTGTCAGCAATGGGCGCAGCCCTGGACCGCGCCTGCTGTCGCACCACAGGGCAAGACCAAGAAATGAGGAGTACGCCATGAATCCCCCACAACGAACAGCGCTGGTCACGGGAGGCAGCCGTGGGTTGGGCGCAGCCATCGCCCGCGCCCTGCACGCTGTTGGCCACCGCGTGATCGTCACGCACACACCAGGCAACACCAAGATTGGCCCATGGCAGCGCGAGCAGGCGGCGCAGGGCTACGCATTTGCCGCCTATGGGGTGGATGTGTCCGACTATGAGTCGTCGCAGGAGCTGGCGCGGCGCATCCATGCCGATGACTATCAAATCGACATTCTGGTGAACAACGCCGGCATCACCCGCGACGCCACGCTGCGCAAGCTGGACAAGGCCGGCTGGGACGCCGTGCTGCGCACCAACCTGGACTCGATGTTCAACGTCACCAAACCGTTCATCGATCCGATGATGGAGCGTGGCTGGGGACGCATCATCAACATTTCTTCGATCAACGGCAGCAAGGGCCAGTTCGGGCAGACCAATTATTCGACCGCCAAGGCTGGCGTCCATGGATTCACGAAGGCACTCGCACAGGAAGTGGCGCGCAAGGGCGTGACCGTGAACACAGTCTCGCCGGGCTACCTGGCCACCGAGATGGTGATGGCGGTGCGCGAGGATGTGCGACAGAAGATCATCGATGCGATTCCAGTCGGCCGTCTTGGTCAGCCGGATGAAATCGCCGCGCTGGTGGCATTCATCGCGAGCGATGCCGCCGCCTTCATGACCGGCAGCAACGTTGCCATGAATGGCGGCCAACACATGTACTGACCAGGCTCTGATGATAGTTTGGATCCGTATCGCAGTTCTCATCTTGTTGGAGTTGCGCCTGAAAATATTCATTTTGAATAAATTTCACAGAAAGCAGAATTTTCAACCTTAAAAATAAAGATAATTTTTGATGAAGATATTGAAAAATTCGAGTCGATTAAAATGTGGCTAGCTGCCACCCATTGTTCGAGGCGCTGCCGTCAAAGAGGGTGAATTCCTGATCCTCACCGCAAGCGCTATGCTGCCGTGACGAGTGAGGTAAGGCATGGAATTGCGACATCTGCGCTGTTTTGTTGTTTTGGCTGAGGAACTACATTTCACACGTGCCGCTGAACGTCTGCATATTGAACAGCCCCCTCTGTCTCGAACTATCAAGGAGCTTGAGGATGAGTTGAATGTTGTGCTTTTCGATCGAGATCGTAGAGGAACTCGTTTGACTTCAGCGGGTGCCGCCTTCTTACAGGACGCTCGCAGATTATTCACCATCCTAGATCAAGCACGCGAGAATGCAAAAGCCGTGGCTTCAGGTTTGCGAGGTAGTTTGCGTATTGCGATATCTGATGGTGCGATTGATCTTCGACTGTCGGAATTTCTAGCGCGCTGCCGAGCAGAAGAGCCTGACGTCGAAATCCGTTTGTGTGAAGTTCCTTTGTCGGAACAATTGCGTGGGTTACGGTCAGGAGATTTTGCGATTGGTTTCGCGCATACAGCCGAGGTCGGAGACGGCATTGTGGCTGAACCAATTTGGCGTGATCCCCTGATGGTCGCCGTGCCTGCCAGGCATGAATTACTGATTTACAAAAAAATCCCATTTCAGGAAATAGGAAATCATCCAGTTGTTTTATGTGACCCGTTGGTGTGTGAAGGTTATTGGCGTGAATTAGCACGACTTCTTCGGCAACTGGAGTGTGAACTTGATATTGTCGAGCATGTATCTTCACTGGACATGCTGCTTACGCTGGTCGGCGCGGGTTACGGAATCGGATTTACGACGGTGGCAAGAGTTGCAGTTTGTCAACGTCCGGATGTGGTCATACGGCCTTTAGCGACGGACTCAGCGGTAATCACGACCTATTTACTTCGATCCAACAATAGTGAACAAGCGGTCTCACTGGAGCGATTTATAGATCGTTTGCGTGACCAGGTAGATTACTAAATTTATGCTCATACGAGTGACCTCAAGAGCTAGTATTGTGGTTAATGTTGTATTCCGTTATTGCCATCAAGTCGGCGGCGGTGACCTTTAGCGCTGTGGAAATTTTCAAAATTAACGCGAGCGTGGGCATATGCTCACCTCGTTCGATTTTCCCCATGTGCGAGCGCTCAATACCAGCCAAGGCAGCCAGCTCTTCCTGAGCGATTCCTTGCTCCACGCGCGTAGCACGCACTGCTTTCCCGAAAGCCTGGGCTGGTTCGGCTTCATAAGTGGTTGTACCTGGAGGACGGCCTCGTCGAACAATACGCTTCTGCATGACTAGAAGCGTCGGGTAGCCGAACAAATTTAACCACGTTAAATTTAACTCATTGGTATGATATCGCTTTGGTCGGTTCTTTTTTTGAGGCTCTCATGCACGACGCCACCAGCCAGCCCGCCTGTCTTAGGCTTGCGGTAGCGCCGGGCGTACCGTCATCACAATTCTCGACGCTTCTCGCGCGGCAACGCGCAGAGGAGCCAGACGTCACCCTCGCATTTTTCGAGGTTGCAAGCGACGTCCTTCTTGATGGGCTTCTTGCGGATCGCTACGACGTTGGGTTGACACTTCAAGGGCATAGCGACCCGACCCTCAAAACGCAGCTCTTGTGGACGGAGAACATGGCTGTCGCCATGTCGCCACAATTCTATTTATCCGACCAGGCAATGCTGACCATTGCCGACCTCCAAGGCTATCTCGTCTATCGCTGGCAGGCAGAGGCCTGTTCCCTGCTGGCTGAAAGGCTAACCTCCCTCATGTCGGTAGGCCAGAAGAGCATCGAGCAGATAACTTCTTTCGAGATGATGGCGCTATGGGTTGCAGCCGGCTACGGTGTCGGGATATCCACGCAATCACGCATCGAGCACGCCCATGGATGGGGGATTGCCATGCGACCGCTGAGCGATGGCCCCTATCAGATTGGAACATACCTACAGTGGCCTTACACGAAAACCAACCCAGTTGCCGAGCGATTTGAACGTAGAGCGCTACAAATTGCCGAAGCAGGCGCAAGGTGATTGCATCCGTATGACCGGGAATTTCATTCCGGTCATACGCTGAAATGTGGTGACTAGACCTCTTCAAGCACTACTGCGCTATTCACAAGCCTATGGACGCGCTGCCGTACATCCTCGGGGATGGTCGGTGGGACAACGGCCCCGGGCGCATCCGCTTGGTGTTGGTAGTCGCCCATGATGATCCGGATGACCGCAGGCACGTTGGTCGGCGTCACTGCATCAATGGCTGCGCGATCACCCAGATCAGGATGCGGCTGGGTCAGCAGCCGATATAGATCCCAAGGATCCGCGTGTGGACACTGTTTCATGAGCGCTTGGGCCAACTTGTACTTGAGCGGCACAAGTTGCCAATCGGGAACCCGCTGCCCCCGGTTGCCCAGACTGATAGCCAGCAATTTGCCAGCTTTCAGCTCGCGGTTGATCTGGTCTTTGGACTTCCCGGCCAGCTTGCCGAACAGCGAGACCGGCAGATTGTTCGGCGACTCGTAGATGGCCAGCATTTCTTCGCGCTCGCGCTGGATGGCGGACACTTCCGGCTCCGGGGCATGCACCGGAGGCGGCGGCACCTGCGACAGCCGCTGGAACGTGATTCCGCCGTTGTTGGGGGTCACGACGATGGGCGTGGCTACCACGGGCGGCACGCCGGGTACAGCAGGCTCAGCAGTCGTGGAGAGCGCGCCCACCACTTCCTCCACTTCCGCCATCGCCGGCACCCCGTCGATACGAATGGTCAGGTGCGCGCTCGCGGCTTCCACTTCACCCTGTTCGAGCAGGTCGAGGCGATCGGCCCAGTCCTGCATCATCCGGCGGCGCGGTTCCACGTACTTGGCGTGGTTGTAGGCCGAGCTGACCTTGTTCGGATCGGAGTGCGAAAGCTGCGCATCCACCCAAATCTTCGGGTAGCCGATCTCGTTGAGTGCCGTCGAGATGGTGCCGCGGATGCCGTGGCCGGTCAGGCGCCCCTCATACCCCATGAGCTGAACCGCCTTGTTGAGGGTGTTCTCGCTTATGCGCTTCTTGAGTTCGCTGCGATGCGACAGCAGGTACTTCTGCGCCGGCCGCATCACGCCCAGGAGATAGCGCACGATCTCGATGGCCTGCAGGGACAGGGGCACGATGTAGGGTGGCACGTCCTGCGGCCGCTTGCCGGCCTTGCGCATTTCGTCCTGGAGTTGCTTGACGACCTGCGGCGGGATGATCCACAAGCCGCGGTCGAGGTCGAACTGCTCGGGTTCGGCCAGCCGCAACTCGCCCGTGCGCACCCCCGTCAGGAATAGCAGCCGGACACCAAGCTGGGTCTGCCAGCCGCGAGGGTTGTAGCGCCGGAGCTTCTGAAGAAACTCGGGTAGTTCGGGCAGGTGCAGGTAGGGGTTGTGGGCCACCGGGGGCTTGGGTTCGGCCACCACGTCTAGGTCCGCGGCCGGGTTGACTTCCAGTCCCTCGGCAATGACCAGGGCATAGCGGAACAACTGGTTGAACCAGGTGCGAACCTTCTCGGCGGTGGTGAACGCCTTGCGCTTCTCGATCGCTGCCAGGACGCCCAGGAGCTGGGGCCGCCGAATGTCGTAGATCGACATCTTCCCCAGGGTGGGCAGTACGTCCTTGTTGAAGATGCGCAGGATCTGCGAAAGCGTGCTTTGACGGCCTTCCTTGAGTTCCTTGCGGCGATGCTCGACCCAGGCATCGAAGACGTTCTTGAAGGTGTATTCGCCCGCCAGCTTGGCCGCATGCCGACGCTGGTCACGTTCGATTTGGGGATCGATCCCCCTAGCGAGCAGGGCTTGGGCCTTGTCCCGCTCGGCGCGGGCCTCCCGCAGGCTGAGGGCGGGATAGCCGCCCACGGACATGCGCTTTTGCTTGCCCAGCCAGGAATAGCGGAAGATCCATGACTTGCCGCCTGCGGCAGAGACCATCAGGCTCAGGCAGTCGTTGTCGTAGAGGGTGTAGCGTTTGCCGGTGGTCTTGGCCTGACGGACGACCAGATCAGAGAGTGCCATTTCGAGGCTCCTAAGTGATGACTTAGGCCCTATGCTCGTCATGGTTCCCGCTCAGCCCCAGCAACTATCCGGAAGCCGTCTCACCCGTATTCCTGTGCCTAGATTGGCGCCTAAAAAAGGCTGGCTGTGGGTGGATTTCCGTGGCGCTCGCTGGAATGAAAAGAGGGGCCGAAGCCCCTCTTTTCAACGACTTACGGACGTCAGTAGAAGTCTGTAGATCATAAACTGGAGCGGGAAACCGGTCTCGAACCGGCGACCTCAACCTTGGCAAGGTTGCGCTCTACCAACTGAGCTATTCCCGCGTTTCCAACGGTGCCGGAAGCTGGCGCGTCGTTTGGAGAACAGAAATATACCACACTTGCCGGCGCCCGTGTCAAGCGACAGTCGGGGCTGCTCTACAATAAGCGGCTTCAGCCCTGCGCGCCATCATTATGTCTGCCTCCCCTGCCCATGATTTGACTGCCAAAAACAGCCTGCGCCTGACGGCGACGGCCCGGGACATGGTGTGTTTTCACGCGCTTGCCGAGCTGCCGCAGATCACGGCGCGCGTGCGCAGTGCCGAACAGGCTTTCGTACTGGGGGGTGGCAGCAATGTCGTGCTGGCACCGTACCTGGACAGCCTGGTCATTCAGGTGGCATCCCGTGGCATGCGTGTGGTGGAGGAAACCGCTGACAGCCGGATCCTGGAAGTGCAGGCCGGCGTCTGCTGGCACGATCTGGTATCACAATGTATAGCCAATGAGTGGGGCGGGCTTGAGAATCTGGCGCTCATTCCCGGCACGGTAGGTGCCGCGCCTGTGCAGAATATCGGTGCTTATGGGCTGGAGCTTGCGCAGCGGCTGGCGGGCGTGCAAGCCTGGCATTTTGGTCGGGAGCGATTGTTCGATCTCGCGCCGGACGACTGCGGCCTTGCCTACCGCGACAGTATTTTTCGTCAGGCGCCGCCCGGTGCCTGGCTGATCACCAGCGTGCGCCTGCGTCTGCCGCTTCATTGGGAACCGGTGTTGAGCTATCCCGTCTTGCGCGACCACGCGTCCCTGCAGATGCCGGCATCGTCCCTGACGCCGCGTCACATCTTCGAGGCGGTATGCGAGATCCGGCGCAGCAAGCTGCCCGATCCGGCGGTGCTGCCCAATGCCGGCAGCTTTTTCAAGAACCCGGTGGTCGACGCCGCCCATCATGCCCGTCTGCGCGAGCGCTGGACTGACCTGGCCGCCTATCCGCAGCCGGACGGGCGCTGGAAGCTGGCCGCCGGCTGGCTGATCGAGCGCGCAGGCTGGAAAGGGCGCCGGCTGGGCGCCGTAGGCATGCATAGCGACCAGGCGCTGGTGCTGGTCAACCATGGGCAGGCCGATGCGCACCAGGTGCGGGCGCTGGCAAATCGAGTGCGTGCTGATGTGACGCGGCTATTTCAGGTCGATCTGGAGCAGGAACCCGTCAATATCTTCTGAATGACCGGTATGGCCGGTCAGGCAACCAGGGCGAGCACGTCCTGCATGTCGAAGACGCCGAAATCCTTGCGCGCCAGGAAGCGCGCGGCACGCAGGCTGCCCTGGGCGTAGGTGGCACGGCTGGTCGAGCGGTGTGTGATTTCCACGCGTTCGCCGGCACCGCAGAAGAAGACGGTGTGTTCACCCACGATGTCACCGCCGCGCACGACAGAAAACCCGATACGGCCGTCTTCGCGCTCGCCGGTGATGCCGTGGCGTGCCCAGTCGGCAATATCATCCAGCTCCTTGCCCCAGGCGCGGGCAACCGCCTCGCCCATGGCAAGCGCCGTACCCGAAGGCGCATCCACCTTGTTGCGATGGTGGGCCTCGAAGACTTCCGCGTCATAGCCGCCGGCCAGCAGGCGTGCCGCCATGCTGATGAGACGCAGGCTGGCATTGACGCCCACACTCATGTTGGGTGCAAACACGATGGCAATCTTCTGCCCGGCACTGTAGATGGCCTGGCGCCCCGCCGTATCGAAGCCGGTGGTGCCGATCACGCACTTGATGCCGTGACGCAGGCAGGCCTGCAGGTGGGCCTCGCTGGCTTCCGGCCGGGTGAAGTCGATCAGGCAGTCGGCCCCGGACAGGACATCCAGATCATCGCTGATGAGGATGCCCGTTTCGGTTCCAAGGAAATGGCCGGCGTCCTGTCCCAGCACGGACGCGCCGGTCTGTTCCAGGGCCGCAGCCAGCTTGAGATCGCTGCTTTGCAGGACGGCTTCAATCAACATGCGGCCCATGCGGCCGTTGGCTCCAGCGATGGCAATGCGCATCTCTTCCTCTGTGTTCAACGTGATTGGCTATCGGTCGGTGTCGGTCATGCCGGTATCGGCCTTCTCGAAAGGCTGGCGATCGGGTTGCTCGTCGCCCGACCAGCTGACCAGGGCGCCGTCCTCGAACCATACGGTAAAGCGGCGCAGTTCCGAATCGCCATAGCCGGGCTTGTTATAGTAGGGGTAGTCCCAGCGGTCATCGCGAAACACATTCTGAAGCGTGGGCGTGCCCAGCAGGTAGCGTACCTGCTCGTGTGACATGCCTTGTTCCAGCTGGGCCACCTGCCGTGCCGTAATCCAGTTGCCCTGCTGGATGTCCTGCTTGTATGGGAAGCCCCACTTGCCCGCGCCACAGCCCGATAGCATGGCGGCCAGTGCGGTTGCTGCAAGCCCGGCCCGCACAATCGTCGATAATGGTTTGGCTGTCGTCAGCACATCGTGCCTCTTGGTGGGTGAAGTCGGTAAAGTCGTTATCATAATGCCTGCAATCGCCGACCATGATACCGTAGGCTTCAAACATCATTTCTTGCGCTGGGATTTTCCATGGATGATCAGAACGAACTGAAGAGCGCCGGGCTCAAGGCCACCTTTCCTCGTCTCAAGATTCTGGACATTTTTCGTCGTGCCGATCCGCGTCACCAGAGTGCCGAGGATGTGTACCGTACGCTGATGGCAGAGGATGTGGATATCGGCCTGGCCACCGTGTATCGTGTGCTCACCCAGTTCGAACAGGCGGGCATACTCACACGCAGCCAGTTTGATGGCACGCGTGCCGTGTTCGAAATGAATGATGGCGATCATCACGATCACCTCATCTGCACCAGTTGCGGCAAGGTGGTCGAATTCTATGAGAAGAATATCGAAAAGCGCCAGCATGAGATCGCACGTGAGCACGGCTTTGTGCTCGAAAGCCATACCATGATGCTGTATGGCATCTGTGCTTCATGCCTGGAGGCCCAGAAAGGGGGCAAGGAAAACCGGGACGGGCGCTAATCCCCGGAAGCACATCGGGCGGGCCGGTTCAGCCTGCCAGCATCTCCATGGCGTGGCGACGGGTGGTGTCGGTAATGGTCAGGCCGCCCAGCATGCGCGCAATTTCCTCTACGCGTCCCGCGTCGTCCAGCGCCGTGATGCGCGATATCGTCTCCCCGTCCTGTGTGGCCTTGCGGACTTCGAAGTGCTGCCGGCCGCGCGCCGCCACCTGCGCCAGATGGGTCACGCACAGCACCTGGTGGCGTTTGCCCAGATCACGCAGCAGCCGGCCCACCACCTCGGCCACGCCACCGCCGATGCCGGCATCCACCTCGTCGAATATCAGGGTGGGTACGCGCGCCGCCTGACTGGCAATGACGGACAGCGCCAGCGAGATACGCGCAAGTTCGCCACCGGAGGCCACCTTCGCCAGCGGGCGCAAGGGCGCTCCCGCATGGCCTGCCACCTGGAAGCTGACGGCCTCGCAGCCATGGGGGCCGGGTGCGCAGGGTGTCAGCCCCACGTCGAAGGCACCGCCCTCCATGGCCAATGCCTGCATGACCCGGGTAACCTGTTCGCCCAGGCGTTGTGCGGTCTTGCGGCGTTGCCGGCCGAGCGTGTCGGCATGATGCTGATATTCAAGGTGTGCCGCTTCCACGGCACTCGATAGTGCGTCCAGCGATGAGGCCGCCTGCAAGTCTTGCATTTCCGTCTGCAGCGCCTGCTGCAGGGCAGGCAGCGCTTCGGGCGGACTGTTGAGCCGGCGCGCCAGGCCGAAGATGGCCGACATGCGCGCTTCGGCCTGCTCCAGTGCATCAGGATCGAGCTCCAGACGGCTCAGGTAGGCATTCAGGTCGGAGATGGCGGTGTCGCTGGCGATGAGGGCGGAGTCCAGGCTGTCGAGCATGTCGGCAAGACGGGCATCGTGCTGCAGCAGGGGCTCCAGGCTGTGCCGCGCCTGCAGCAGCAGGCGGCGTGCGCCACGCTCATCGTCATCCAGTGCTTCAAGCGCCTGTGATCCGCCGTCAAGCAGGGCACGTGCATGGGCCAGCCGGTGATGGGTGGCGGTCAGTTCGTTCCATTCTTCGGCGCCCGGCGCCAGGGCTGCGAGCTCGTCGAGCCGCCACTGCAGATGATCCATGCGTGCCTGACGTTCGCCCGCCTGTTGCCGTGCCAGTTCGAGCGCTTCTTGTGCCGCCTGCCAGTCCTGCCAGGCCCGCTGCAGCTTTTCCAGCACGCCGGCATGGCCGCCATGGGTGTCCAGCAGTTCACGCTGCTGGCGTGCGTGCAGCAGGCTCTGGTGGGCGTGCTGGCCATGGATGTCGACCAGATGCTCTCCCAGGGTGCGCAGCTGTGTCACGGTGGCCGGCAGACCGTTGATGAAGGCGCGGCTGCGTCCCTCCCGGTCGATGGTGCGCCGCAGCATCAGTCCGTCCTGCGCATCGATCGCGTGCTCATCCAGCCAGGCTTTCAGACTTTCGGGGACATCGAAGCCGGCGGTAATGTCGGCCCGCTGTGCGCCGGGGCGTACCATGCCGGCATCGCCGCGCGCGCCCAATGTCAATGACAGCGCGTCGATGAGTATGGATTTGCCGGCCCCGGTTTCGCCCGAGAAGACCGTGAAGCCGGCCTCGAAGCTGATGTCCAGTGTGTCGACGATGACAAAATCGCGCAGGGTGAGGGCACACAGCATGCTGGGCTCAGTCGATGTCGTCAGTGGGCTGGGGCAGCCGGTTCCAGTGCAATTTGCGGCGCAATGTGGAGAAGAAGCTGTAGCCGGTGGGATGCAGCAGGCGCAGGCTGTGACTGGCGCGTCGCACGTCGATGCGATCGCCCACCTGGCAGTCGGACCAGGTCTGCATGTCGAAGTGCACGCTGGCACCGGTTTCCACACGCGCCAGGGCATTGATGGTCAGGCTGAGTGTGCCCGAGTCGGGCAGGACGATGGGGCGGTTGGACAGGGTCTGCGGTGCCACGGGCACCAGCAGTATGGCGCTCAGGCGCGGGTGCATGATGGGGCCGCTGGCCGACAGCGAATAGGCTGTGGAGCCGGTGGGCGTTGCGATGATGAGGCCGTCCGCCCTCTGTGTATACATGAAGAGGCCGTCGTGCTCGACGCGCAGCTCTATCATCCCGCCCCGGCCCGCGCGGTTGACCACCACGTCATTGAGCGCCAGGCCCGAGAACAGTGTCTCGCCATCACGCACCACCCGTCCTTCGAGCATGGTACGGTCTTCGCAGGTGTAGTTGCCCTGGAGTACCTGCTCGAGCGCAAGAGTGGCGTTGTGCACGGGAATGTCGGTGATGAAGCCCAGCCGCCCGTGGTTGATGCCCAGCAGCGGCACACCACTGCAGGCCAGCTCGCGTGCGGCACCCAGCAGGGTGCCGTCACCGCCCATGACGATCACCAGATCGGCCCGTTTGCCGAGCGCGGAATAATCGACCGCCTCGATATCGGTGATGCCGGTATTGCTCGCCGTGTCGCTTTCAAGCACTACTTCGCAGCCCGCACGTACGAGCGTGGCGGCAATGTTGCGCAGGGGGCCGTCCAGGCCACTGTCCTGGTACCGGCCGATGATGCCCACGGTATTGAAGTGCATGATGTGAACCTTGCCCGGCCAAGCGGGATGACGGGTTGGGGGAGCTCCGGACAATTATAGGGGGGCTTTGCACGCCCATTGCACCATGGCGCCCGGGAATCGCATCCATACACTAAAATGATGCCATGGACGAGAGAGCAAATGCATTGTTGAAAGCCCTGATCGAGCGTTACATCGCCGAAGGGCAGCCTGTCGGCTCGCGCACGCTTTCCAAGATGTTCGAGCTCTCGCCGGCCACCATCCGCAATGTCATGGCCGACCTCGAGGATCTTGGCCTCATTCACAGCCCGCATACATCCTCGGGGCGCGTGCCCACGCCGCAAGGTTACCGGCTGTTTGTGGACCGGCTGCTGGCCGCGCGCGAGTTCGAGGCGCCCCCGGCAAGCAAGGTGCGCCGTCTGCTTCCTGCAGCCGAGACCGGCCGTACCGTGGCCTCAGCCGCCGCATTGCTGTCCAATCTCTCGCAGTTTGCCGGTGTCGTGCTGGCGCCGCGGCGCACCCAGGTATTTCGCCAGATCGAATTCATCCGCCTGTCCGACACGCGGGTGCTGCTCATCATTGTCACGCCCGACGGTGATGTACAGAACCGCATCCTGTTCGTGCGGCGCGACTATTCCGGGCAGGAGCTGTCCGAAGCGGCGGCTTTCTTCAACCAGCATTTTGCCGGCATGTCCTTTGCCCAGGTCAGGACGCGTCTGGCCGCACAGCTGGTCAGCCTGCGCGAGGACATCTCGCGCCTGATGGAAGCCGCGGTCGAGGCCGGCACGGCCGCTCCCGATACGGACGAAACCGTGGTCATCTCGGGCGAAAGCAAGCTGCTCGATATCAGCGACATCACATCCGATCTCGACCGCCTGCGCGGCATGTTCACCCTGTTCGAAAAAAAGTCCGAGCTCCTCCAGCTGCTCGATGTCAGTACGCGCGCCCAGGGGGTGCAGATCTACATCGGCGGCGATTCGCAGCTCGTGCCGCTCGACGATGTCTCGGTGGTGACCGCACCCTACGGCGTCGATGGTACAGTCGTCGGCACGCTGGGCGTCATAGGGCCATCGCGCATGGCCTACGACCGGGTCATTCCCATTGTCGACATCACCGCCCGTCTCCTGTCCAATGCCCTGAGCGAAGGCAAATCCTAGCCTGTTATCCGCAGGCCCTCACTTTCCAATCCATGGCCGCTCTACTATCCCCTTCCTATCTTCCCGAATCCGTCGACGACCACGCTTTCAGCACCACGCCCGCCCCCAGGGCGCCGGCGCCGCTGGGTGTGCTGCTCATCAATCTCGGCACGCCCGACACGCCCACGGCCCCCGACATCCGCCGTTATCTGCGGGAATTCCTGTCCGACCCGCGCGTGATCGAGCTGCCGGCCCTGCTCTGGCAGCCCATACTGCGTGGGCTTGTGCTGGCGCGCCGGCCGGCAAAGCTGGTGCCGCGCTACGCCGATATCTGGATGGAAGAGGGCTCGCCCCTGCTCGTCTGGAGCGAGGCGCAGGCGCAGGCACTGCAACAGCGCCTGGATGCGCGGGCGCTGCCGGTGCGGGTGGCGGTGGGCATGCGCTATGGCAACCCCTCGACAGCCCATGGTCTGGCCCAGTTGCAGGCTGCCCGGTGCGAGCATGTCCTGCTGGTGCCGCTCTACCCCCAGTATTCGGCCACCACCACGGCTACGGCGGTCGATCATGCCTGCCGGGCGCTTGCCCGACGGCGTAACCAGCCTGCCGTGCGCAGCATCAAGCGCTTTCACACCCATCCCGGCTATATCGCGGCGCTCGCCAGCCAGGTGCAGGAGCTGTGGCAGGAAAAGGGCCTGCCCGATCGTCTGCTGCTCAGCTTTCACGGTCTGCCCTGGCGCATGGTGGAACGCGGCGACCCCTATCATCGCGACTGCATGGAAACCGCCCGCCTCCTGGCGGATCAGCTGGGCGAGGCGGGCGCGCTGGTGCACGTGTCATTCCAGAGTCGCTTCGGCGCGCAGGCCTGGCTTCAGCCCTATACTGAACCGACCTTGCGCCAGTGGGCGCGCGAGGGTGTCAGGCGTGTGGATGTGATCTGTCCGGGATTCGTGTCCGATTGTCTGGAAACGCTGGAGGAAATCCAGATCGAATGCCGCGATGCCTTTGTTGAAGAGGGCGGCGAGACATTGAATTACATTCCCTGTCTGAACGCGCGCGAGGACTGGATAGCCGTGCTCGAGGATCTGGTGGTGCGCGAGCTTCAGGGCTGGCCGGGGATTCCCGCCGACGCGTGAGCCGGCGGGCCGACGGCGGTTTCGCTATAAACTGGAGGCTCATTTCCTTTTTCGGAATCAAACCCCATGTTGCGAAAGAACCCTCGCGGCGACTACCCGGTCGTCCATGAAACCGCCTTTGTCGATCCGACCGCCATCCTGTGCGGACTGATCACGGTCGACGCCCACGTCTTCATCGGTCCGTATGCGGTGATCCGTGCTGACGAGGTCGATGAGGAGGGCCATATGGAGCCCATCGTCATCGGCGCCAACTCGAACATCCAGGATGGTGTGGTCATCCATTCCAAGGACGGTGCCGCCGTCACCATCGGCGCGCATACGTCCATTGCCCACCGGTCCATCGTACATGGCCCCTGCCAGGTGGGCGGCCATGTCTTCATCGGTTTCAACACGGTTCTCTTCAATTGCGCCGTGGGCGACAACGCTGTCGTGCGGCACAATTGCGTCGTCGACGGCCAGGACATCCCCGAGGGTTTCTATCTGCCTTCGGCCACCGTCGTCACCCGTGCCACCGACCTGAATGCCCTGCGCGGCGTACCCCAGGCGGCACGCGAGTTTTCCGAATCCGTCATCCATACCAACATCAACCTGGCCCAGGCCTACCGGCGCATCCAGAATGAGTTTTGAGGCAATACATCTTGAAATGGAGGCAAGCGCCCTCATTCTTGTGGAAGTCCCAAACTATGCACATGGAGAACAGCGATGTCGGGAAGCCCGGAACACGACCCCAGCCAGCCACCCGCGGACGGCCCCAGCGAACTGCCCCAGGACAACGAACCCGAAACCATAGGTGCGGGCACGGGCGAGGACTGGACCACCTTGCTGGCCCAGTCGCAGGAGCAGGTGGCCGCCTATCATGACGAGTTGCTGCGCGCGCGGGCCGAGGTCGAGAATGTGCGCCGCCGCGCGCAGGAAGACGTGGCCAGGGCGCGCAAGTTCGGCATAGAAGCCTTTGCCGAGAGTCTGGTGCCGGTGAAGGACAGCCTGGAAGCGGCGCTGGACCAGGCCGGGCAGGATGTGACTGCCTGGCATGAAGGCGTGCAGGCCACGCTCAGGCAGCTGGTCAATGCCTTCGAGCGCAACGCACTGAAGGAAGTGGCACCCGAGCCGGGTGAGCGCTTCGATCCCCATCTGCATCAGGCCATCGCGACCATTCCCAGTGACCAGCCCGAAGGCTGCATTGCCCAGCGTCTGCAGAAAGGCTACACGATTGCCGACCGCGTCCTGCGCCCGGCGATGGTGATGGTGTCGTCGGGCGCCGCCGGCGCTTCCCCCGCTCAGGCTTGAGGACGCAGTCCGGCCCCGGGGGGGCTTGAAACCGCAGTTACCGTCCCCATCTGGGAAGCATTGGCGGTTCAGTCTTTCACATTTTTCAGCAGAGTAAGCAAACATGGCAAAAATCATCGGAATCGACCTGGGCACGACCAACAGTTGTGTGGCCGTGCTCGACGGCGGCAAGCCCCGCATCATCGAGAATGCCGAAGGTACACGCACCACACCGTCCATCGTCGCCTACATGGCCGATGGCGAAATCCTGGTGGGTGCCCCGGCCAAGCGTCAGGCCGTCACCAATCCCCAGAACACGCTCTACGCCGTCAAGCGTCTCATCGGCCGCAAGTTCGAAGAGAAGGCGGTGCAGCATGATATGGAGCTCATGCCCTACAAGATCATCCGGGCGGATAACGGCGATGCCTGGGTCGAGGCCCAGGGCAAGCAGCTGGCACCGCCCCAGGTGTCGGCCGACGTACTGCGCAAGATGAAGAAGACGGCCGAGGACTATCTGGGCGAAGAGGTGACCGAGGCGGTCATCACCGTGCCGGCCTACTTCAACGACAGCCAGCGTCAGGCCACCAAGGATGCGGGTCGCATCGCGGGCCTGGAAGTCAAGCGCATCATCAACGAACCCACGGCCGCAGCCCTGGCATTCGGTCTGGACAAGGCCGAAAAGGGCGATCGCAAGATTGCCGTCTATGATCTGGGCGGCGGTACGTTCGACGTCTCCATCATCGAGATTGCGGATGTCGATGGTGAAAAGCAGTTCGAGGTGCTGTCCACCAATGGCGACACTTTCCTCGGCGGTGAAGACTTCGACCAGCGCCTGATCGAATACGTCATCGACGAGTTCCGCAAGGACAGCGGGGCCGATCTCTCCAAGGACGTGCTGGCCATGCAGCGTCTGAAGGAAGCGGCCGAGAAGGCGAAGATCGAGCTGTCCTCCACGCAGCAGACCGAACTCAACCTGCCCTACATCACGGCGGATGCCTCCGGTCCCAAGCACCTGAACCTGAAGGTCACGCGTGCCAAGCTCGAGGCCTTGGTCGAGGAGCTGGTCGAGCGTACGCTCGTGCCCTGCCGCACGGCCATCAAGGATGCCGGCATCAAGGTTTCCGACATCGATGATGTGATCCTGGTGGGCGGCATGTCGCGCATGCCCATGGTGCAGGAGAAGGTCAAGGACTTCTTCGGCAAGGAGCCGCGCAAGGATGTGAACCCCGATGAGGCGGTTGCCGCCGGGGCTGCCATCCAGGGATCGGTGCTGGCGGGTGACCGTCAGGACGTGCTGCTGCTCGACGTGACGCCGCTGTCCCTGGGGATAGAAACCCTGGGTGGTGTCATGACGAAGATGATCCAGAAGAACACCACGATTCCCACGCGCTACTCGCAGGTCTTCTCCACGGCTGACGATAACCAGCCTGCGGTCACCATCAAGGTGTTCCAGGGCGAGCGCGAGATCGCGGCCGGCAACAAGGCCCTGGGCGAGTTCAATCTGGAAGGCATTCCGCCCGCGCCGCGTGGCCTGCCGCAGATCGAGGTGACCTTCGATATCGATGCCAACGGTATCCTGCATGTGTCCGCCAAGGACAAGGGTACGGGCAAGGAAAACAAGATCACCATCAAGGCCAACTCGGGCCTGACCGACGAGGAAGTCGAGCGCATGATCAAGGATGCCGAGGCGAATGCCGCTGATGACCGTCGTGTGGCCGATCTGGCCCAGGCGCGCAATCAGGCGGATGCCCTCATCCACAGCACGCGCAAGTCACTCGAGGAATATGGCGACAAGCTGGATGCCGCCGACAGGGAAGCCATCGAGGAGGCCATCAAGGCGCTCGAAGCCACCTTGCAGGATGGCGACAAGGAAGCGATCGATGCCAGGGTCGAGACCTTGAACACGGTCTCGCAGAAGCTCGGCGAAAAGATGTATGCCGAGATGCAGCAGGCCCAGGCCGGCGAGGCGCCCGCACAGGACGAGCAGCCGGCCGGGGATGACAATGTGGTCGACGCTGACTTCAAGGAAGTCAAGCGCGACGACTAGGTTGGCAGCCCACGCACGGCTTCGCGCCCGATTCCCGGAAAACCCGGGAATCGGGCATTGTTGTTGCCCCTTGCGGGGCAATGATTTCATTCAGACATAGCGTCCCATCATGTCAAAACGCGACTACTACGAAACCCTGGGTGTGCAGAAGAACGCTTCGGCCGACGAACTCCGCAAGGCCTATCGTCGCCTTGCCATGAAATATCACCCGGACCGCAATCCTGACAGCAAGGAGGCGGAAGAGAAGTTCAAGGAGGCCAAGGAGGCCTACGAAGTTCTTTCCGACGACAGCAAGCGGGCCGCTTATGATCGCTTCGGCCATGCCGGCGTGAACGGTGCAGCGGGCGGTGGCCCGGGTGCCGGCGGCATGGGCGGCGGTGCAGGCTTTGCCGATGTGTTCGGCGATATCTTTGGTGATATCTTCGGCGGTGGCGCCGGGCGTGGCGGTGGGCCCCAGGTCTATCGGGGCAGCGACCTGAAGTACACGCTGGATATCAGCCTGGAGCAGGCGGCCACGGGTTTCGATACCGAGATCCGCGTGCCCAGCTGGGAAAACTGCGAAACCTGCTCGGGCAGTGGTGCCAAGCCCGGCACCCAGCCCGTCACCTGTCATACCTGCGACGGCCATGGTGTGGTGCGCATGCAGCAGGGTTTCTTCAGTGTGCAGCAGACATGCCCCACCTGTCAGGGCTCCGGGCAGGAAATCAAGGAACCCTGCCGTCAGTGCGATGGTGTGGGCCGTATCCGGCGCCACAAGACGCTGCAGGTCTCGATTCCGGCCGGCATCGATGACGGCATGCGCATTCGTTCGGCCGGCAATGGCGAACCGGGTGTCAATGGGGGCCCTCCGGGCGATCTGTATGTCGAGATCCGCCTCAAGCCGCACGGCATTTTCCAGCGCGATGGCGAAGACCTGCGCTGCGAGCTGACCGTGCCGTTCACGACGGCTGCCCTGGGTGGTGAAGTCGAGGTGCCCACCCTGACAGGGCGCATGAATATGGTGATCCCAGAAGGCACGCAGACGGGCAAGATCTTCCGTCTGCGCGGCAAGGGCATTCGCGGCATCCGCTCCAGCTATCCGGGCGACCTGTATTGCCATATCCAGGTCGAGACGCCCGTACGGCTCACCGATGAGCAGAAGGCGCTGCTGCGCCAGTTCGAAGTTTCGCTGGCCCAGGGGGGCGAGAAGCACTCGCCCATCAGCAAGTCCTGGACCGATCGCGTCAAGAGCTTTTTCAGCTAGGCCTTCTTCTAGCGCTCTTCATTGGCCGGCTCGGGGTCGGCCGCGATTGCAATGCTCAACTGCGTCGGGTCGAAGACCCGGCGCAGCGCCGCATTCACCGCGTCGGCCGTCAGGCCCTGCAGGGCATCGTCGATGTCCTGCGACCATGCGAAACTGCGCCCCGTCTGCAGATATTGCAGCCACGCGCCGGCAAGCACGCCGTCGCGGCTGCGCGCCAGGCGGCGGTAGTTGATCAGGGCGTGTATGCCCTCGTCCACTTCAGCCTGGGTAAAACCTTTCTCGAGCACTGTCTTCAGCTCTTCATCGATCGCGCGCGTGAGGCGTTCGCGGTTTTCCGGTGCGAAGATGGCATGGATGGTCCAGCTTCCATTCGGCTCCCAGGAAGAGAGATCCAGGCCGCTGCGGATGTTGTAGGACAGGCCTTCCCGGGTGCGCACGCGATTCCACAGGCGCGAGGTCTCGGAGCTGCCCAGCAGGTAATCGGCCAGATATAGTGCGGCAAACTCGGGGTCGGTATCCTGATGGTGCACAGGCAGCGTTGCCATGTAGAAGGCGTTTGCCTTGCCCGGTGTGGCGATATCAAAGGTCTTTGGTGCCACCGGATGCCAGGGATTGGGGATGCGTTCATAGGCCGGCGCCGTTTTCCAGCCTTCCAGACTCTGTGCCAGCGCCGTCTTGACGGCCTGTGTGTCAAAGTCGCCCACAGCCGTGAACAGGATGCGGCCTGTGCCGTAGAACTGCGTGTGGAAGTCCAGCAGGTCCTCGCGCTTCAGTGCAGTCAGCGCAGCCACGGATTCGTCGAAGTCCGGCTGATAGCGGATATCATCGGCCGGCCAGGGGTTGGCGTGCCGGCCCAGCGCCAGCGACGCCAGGGCGTGCGGCTCGGCTCTTGCGTTGTTGAGCGCGGTCAGCTGGCTGCGCCTGAGTTCATCCAGCTCTTCCTGGGGGAAGTCGGCATCGCGCAACAGGTGGACCGCCAGCGCCACGAGTGCGGGCAAATGCTCACGGGTGGTGGACAGGCCCATGTTGACCGACCCGGCCTGGCCGCTGATGCTGACCCGTGCCTGCAAGGCATCGAAGCGATCCTCGATCTCCTGGCGGCTCATGTCGCGGGTGCCGTGACTGAGCAGTGCCGCGGTCGTGGCCGCAGCAAGCTGCCGGCCTTTCAGGCCGTTGGCATCGGCAAATTGCAGCAGCAGACGGGCCTCGACCCGATGGCCGCGCGTTGCCTTGGGCAGCAGGGCAAGCGTCACGGGGCCATTGTCCAGTGTGAGGGTGCTGCGCTCGGTGCGCGCATCGATATTGGCGGGCGTGGCCTCGAACGCTGCCACCTCCTCGGCGCCGCTGCGACCTTCGTAGTCTGCCAGCATGCTTGCCGGATCGATTGCCTGTGCCCGGGGGGCGCGCACCGGCGCTTCCGTGGGAACGTAGATGCCCTGGGTGCGGTTGTCGGGCACCAGCCAGGCTGCAAGCACACGCTGCACATCATCCGCCGTGACGCGCTCCACCTGGTCGCGCAACCAGAAGAACAGGCGCCAGTCACCGGAAGCCACCGTCTCGGACAATATGCCGGCCAGGCGCGCGGGATCGGCGTAGATGCGATCCCATTCGGCAAGCCATTTGTTGCGGGCACGCGCCAGATCCGCTTCGTCGACCGGTTGCTGAACCAGCGTGTCCAGGGTTTCCGACAGGGCTTGCAGGGTGGCTTCGGCATCGCCATCGGGCTCGAGTTGCGCGCCGAACATGGCGAAGCCGGGCTGGCGCCGGTCGGCGGCAAAGCCGAAGACGCCACTGGCCAGTCCTTCACGCACCAGCGCACGATACAGCGGGCCCGACGGCGTGTCGCTCAGCATGTCCACCCCCAGATCGAGCGCGGCATAGTCCGGGTCGGCCGCAGCCGGGATGTGATAGATGGCCGCTGCCAGCGGGCTGCCGCCCTGGCGCTTCAGGCTGACGCGCCGTTCGCCGTCCTGTACGGGCTCCATGGTGTATTCGGGCGGCAGTGCCCGTTCCGGCCGCGGAATGCCGCCGAAGGCATCCCCGATGATGGCCAGCGTGGCCTGGGGGTCAAACTGCCCGGACACGATGAGCACGGCATTGTCAGGCTGATAGTAGCGCTGGTAGAAGTCGCGCAGCTGGCCGATATCGACGTTTTCCACATCGGAGCGCGCGCCTATGGTGCTGTGTCCGTAGTTGTGCCACTGGAAGGCGACGGCCTGCATCTTCTGCAGCAGCATCTGAAAAGGGCTATTCTCGCCCATTTCCATCTCGTTGCGTACCACCGTCATCTCGGCATCCAGGTCTTCCCGTGTGATGGTGGCGTTGATCATCACATCGGCCTGCCAGCGAAGGTACCACTCCAGCGTATGGTCATCGGCAGCGAAGCTGGCGTAGTAGTTCGTGCGGTCCGCACTGGTGGAGCCGTTGGCCTGCAGGCCACGGCGTGAAAACTCGGCGAGGGCATCCGGCAGCGAGGGCGTGCCGCGAAACAGCATGTGCTCCAGCAGGTGGGCCATGCCGGTCTGCCCGTAGTTCTCGTGGCGCGAGCCCACCAGGTAGGTCATGTTGACCGTGGTGTTGGGCTTGGAGGCATCGGGTGCGAGCAGGATGCGCAAACCGTTGGGCAGGGCATGCTCGTGCACGCCTTCAACCCGGGCAAGTGCGGTGACGGTGCCGGCGGGCGGCGCCGGCTGGGCCAGCACATGCATGCCCGGCGCGCACAGCAGCAGTGCCAGCAGCAGGCCGGCCAGGGAGCGGGGAAGGGGAGAGCGGATAGCGGATGGGGCTCGTGAGTCCATGTTGTTTTCCAGCAGAAAGGCAGGAGAAGGCGATGATGGTTTCTATAGACAGCGTCTTGCGGTGAATGTTTCCCGTGATTTCAGATTGCCGCCTTGGTCGGGTGTATGCGCTAGCATGAAGCTCATCACCGGCATGGGAGGTCCATTATGTCTGCCTTCAAAGATTCATGCGAGAGCCCGGCCGTCGGCTGGCGGCGGGTGTTGCGCCTTGGCGGCATCCTGGCGGCCGCGTTTGTCCTGGCCGGCTGTACAGTCTACGATACCGGCTATCGGGGCTCCCGATATTATGGCTATGACGGGCCTTACCTGTATTCGAATTACTACTACGGCTACTGGTCAGGCCCGATCGTCGTTGAACGCAGGGGTCACGTCCACCGCAAGCGTCCGTACCATGTCCGGCCCGCACCCCGGCTCAGGCCGCCAAGCTATTCACGTCCGAACAAGCGGCGGCAGGTGCATCCGGTCAGGCCGCACCGGTCCGGCGCGGCCACTGTCCGACCGCATCACCGGGAAGCCCGTCCATGGGATGGTGCCAGGCCGTCGGGCTATTCGCGTCCTGAGCGCGGCGCCAGGCCGGCAGGGGCGGTGCGCCACCGGCGTCCCTAGGCCTGCAGGCTGCGCATGGCTTCCTGGAGGCCGCTCAGCGTTACCGGAAACATGCGCTCGCCCATCAGGCGGCGCACAATGGCGATGGATTGCCGGTATTCCCAGTAGGCGCGCGGTTCGGGATTGAGCCACACGGCGCGTGGCCAGGTTGCCAGCAGGCGCTGCAGCCAGGCGGCACCCGTTTCGCGGTTGTAATGCTCTATGGCGCCGCCCGGCTGGAGCAACTCGTAGGGACTCATCGAGGCGTCGCCCACGATGATGAGGCGCCAGTCGTCGTTATAGGTGCGCAGCACATCCCAGGTGTCGCACAGTGCATCGTGGCGGCGGCGATTGTCCTGCCACAGGTATTCATACGGGCAGTTGTGGAAATAGTAGACGGCCAGGTCACGGAACTCGCTGCGCGCTGCCGAGAACAGGGACTCGACCTGCTGGATGTGGTCGTCCATGCTGCCGCCCACATCCAGCAGCATCAGCACCTTGACCACATTGTGGCGCTCGGGCACCATCTTCAGGTCCAGCATGCCGGCATTGCGCGCGGTGCTGCGTATGGTGTCTTCGAGGTCCAGTTCAAGCTCGGCGCCCTGGCGCGCGAAATGGCGCAGCCCGCGCAGTGCCACCTTGAAGTTGCGTGTGCCCAGTTCGCGCTGGTCGTCGTAGTCGCGATATTCGCGCTGCTCCCATACCTTGACGGCAGTGTGGTTGCCGGCCGACGGACCGCCCAGGCGTATACCTTCGGGGTGATAGCCGCCGTGGCCAAACGGCGATGAGCCGCCTGTGCCTATCCACTTGCCGCCGCCGGCATGGCGGCCCTGCTGCGCTTCGAGGCGCTCGCGGAACATCTCCATCAGCCGATCCCAGCCGTGCTTCTCGAGCGCCGCCTTCTGCTCGGGTGTGAGCATGCGCTGCAGGGTCTTGACCAGCCAGTCTGCAGGAAGCTCGGCCCCCTGGGGCATGCCGGCCTGGAGCCCATGGAAGAATTCACCGAAGGCCTGGTCGAAGCGGTCGTACAGGCGTTCGTCCTTGACCAGACACAGGCGTGCAAGGTGATAGAAGTCATCCAGCGTGGGCACCATCACCGGCTGGCGCAGGGCGGCCAGCAGGCCGAGATACTCCTGGACGGAGACGGGTAGCCGTGCGGCACGCAGGTGCTGGAAGAACTCGGTCAGCATGCCCCTTGGGTTCCGTGGCTGGCAAGCAGCCAGTTGAGGTGATGGCGCACTTCGGGCCATTCGCCGGCCAGCAGGCTGTACATGACGGTGTCGCGCACCGTGCCGTCGCGGCGCAGGGCGTGGTGGCGCAGCACGCCATCCTGGTGCGCGCCCAGACGCTCGATGGCCCTTTGCGAGGCAAAGTTGTAGTTGTCGGTGCGCCAACCGACGATATGGGCACCCAGGCTGTCGAAGGCATGCGTGAGCAGCAGCAGTTTGCAGGCTGTGTTCACGTGGCTGCGCTGATGGCGCTTGCCATACCAGGTGTAGCCGATCTCGAGCCGGCCGACGGAGGCCATGATGTCGTGATAGCGGCTCGAGCCGATGACTTCGCCGGAACTGTCATCCAGTACGACGAAAGGCAGCATGTGGCCCTGTTCCTGTCCTTCCAGGGCGGCGCGGACGTATTCCGCTTCGGCACCGGGTTCGGGCACCGAGGTGACCCGCAGGTTCCAGAGCTCGCCATCGGCCGCTGCGCGCGCCAGACCGGCCGCGTGTTCCGCAGCCATGGGCACCAGGCGTACACCATGGCCGGACAGGGTAACGGGAGAGGGGGGATTGCGGAAGCCGGCATCCGCGACGGGTATTGTGTTCATGATGCGATGAAATCCCTTGGTGAAATGCCTAGTTGCGACGCCCGGCGCGGGCCATGCCCGCAAGACGTTGCAATAGTGTGAGGTCTTGTTCATTTTTGAGCAAGGCCCCTGCCAGGGGTGGCAGACCGTCATTGTCATCCCTCAGCGCCTCGGCATCAATATCATTGGCCAGCAGAAGCTGCAGCCAGTCCAGGAACTCCGAGGTCGAGGGTTTCTTCTTCAGGCCGGGCGCGTCGCGCAGTGCAAAGAAGCGCTCCAGCGCGGCATTCAGAAGGTCGGCGCGCAGTGCGGGGTAATGCACGTCAACGATGGCACGCAGGGTCTGCGCATCGGGAAAGCGGATGTAGTGAAAGAAGCAGCGGCGCAGGAAGGCATCGGGCAGCTCCTTTTCGTTGTTGGAGGTGATGATGATGAGTGGCCGGTGCCGCGCCCGTATGGTCTGGCGCGTTTCATAGACATGGAACTCCATGCGGTCGAGCTCCTGCAGGAGATCGTTTGGAAACTCGATGTCCGCCTTGTCGATCTCGTCGATCAGCACGACGGCCGGCTCGTCCGACTCGAAAGCGTGCCACAGCTGGCCCTTGATGATGTAGTTTCCGATGTCACCGACACGCGCATCGCCCAGCTGGGAGTCGCGCAGGCGCGAGACTGCATCGTACTCATACAGGCCCTGGTGCGCCTTGGTCGTGGATTTGATATGCCACTGCAGCAGTGACCGGCCCAGCGCCGATGCCACTTCGCCGGCCAGCAATGTCTTGCCGGTGCCGGGTTCGCCCTTGATCAGCAGCGGCCGTTGCAGCGCCAGTGCTGCATTCACTGCGAGTTTCAGATCTTCCGTGGCGACATAGCGGTCGGTGCCGGAGAATTGTGGAGTATTGGGGGTTTGCACACTCATGTAAAGCCTTCCTCAAGACCACCGGCATCCGCCAGTGGGATCAGACCTAATGGTTTAGGTTGGGTTGTTTCATATATTTATCGTACAATCTTCAACGAGACAAACTGCCGGGAACCTCGGACCCGATATTCCCAACATAAAGACAAGAGCCATCATGACCTTGCGACTCCTTCATCCGCGTGCCACAGCCGCGTTGACCCTGCTTCTGTCACTGGCTGCACCTCTGGGCGTGCAGGCCCAGGACACACCCATAGGCGATGCCGAAGCGGCCCGCTCCAAGATTTCCATGTGTATAGGCTGTCATGGCATCAAGGGCTACAAGGCCAGCTTTCCCGAGGTGTATCACGTGCCCATGATCGCAGGCCAGAATGCCGAATACCTCGTTGCGGCGCTCAATGATTATGCCAGCGGTGCGCGCAGCTTTCCCACCATGGAAGCCATCGCCCAAACGCTCAGCGCGCAGGATATTGCCGATCTTGCCGCTTATTACTCCAGTCTCAGGTAAGGAGGCACCATGAAGACACTGCTGATTGCCCTGTCGGGTGGCGCACTTCTCTGTGCCGGCATGGCCGGCGCCCGGGCGGCTGACGTGGAGGCGGGCAAAGCCGCTTTCGAGAAATTTACCTGCGTGACCTGTCACGGGGCCGACGCCAAGACGGCGACGGACCCCAGCTATCCCACGCTTGCGGGTCAGCACAAGGATTATCTGGTGCACGCACTCAGGGCCTATCAGCGTGGCCAGCAAGGTGCACCGGCGTCCTCGAACATTCGCAGGAACCCCATCATGGGCGCCATGGCGGCACCCTTGTCGGCAGCCGATATCGAGAATATTGCAGCCTGGCTGGAAACCCTGCCCTCGCCGCTGGCGGTGCGCAAGTAAGACATGCGCCCGGGGCGGGCGATCAGGCCCGGCCCAGATGGTGGTGGATGCGTTCAAGATAGGCGTCGCTGCTGTAAGGCTTGTGCAGCCGCTGCACTTCCCAGATCGTTTCCGCCAGCGCTTCCATCAGCACATGGGCGGCATCGTGCTCGCTGCGCGTCGCGCAAAGCCGCTGCCAGGCCGCACGTATGCCGGGCGGCTGATCTATGGATAGCTGCTCGTTCACGGCCATGTGCAGGCTCAGGTGCAGAAAAGGGTTGGTCTGGCCGCCTTCGACGGTATAGTCGGCCCGGCTTTGTCCGGCATCTTCCAGCACTGCGTGGTATTCAGGGTGCATCAGGATGATGTCTACCGCCATGGATTCCAGCGGGCTGAGCACACCGCCGCTGCGGTGTCTTTCCCAGGCGTCGCAATAGAATCGGCGCGCGTCCTCGCGTGAGGGTGTGAACATGGGTGCAAGGGCTCTTCTTGGACAGCAGATACGAGCCCTGATGATAGCACTCACCCGCTGACCGCTTGTCACTGGACATCGGTTTTCCGGCTGTTATACTGTATAAATAAACAGTATATGAAGGCCTGCTATGCCAATACTGATGACAGCAAACAAGACAGGCGCCGTCCTGAAGGGGCGTGGCAGCGTGTCCAATACCGGCGCTCGCTTTCTGGAGCATCAGCGCGAGGTGTTCGATGACGGCTGGGGGGTGTCGCCACAGGCGGGTCAGCCGGTCGTACGCACGCAGGTCAGGCCGGAACGGGCGCGCACGCTCATCACGCGCAATGCTTCGCCCGACGTTCCCTTTGACCGGTCCGTCAATCCCTATCGCGGCTGCGAGCATGGCTGCATCTATTGCTATGCCCGCCCGGATCATGCGCGCCTCGGGCTTTCGCCGGGCCTGGATTTCGAGTCACGGCTCACGGCCAAGGCCAATGCGGCGCAGGTGCTCGAGGCCGAACTGGCGCGCCCCGGATATCGCGCCGCCGTGCTCGCCCTGGGTACCAGTACCGATCCCTACCAGCCGGTCGAGCGCCAATGGGGCATCACGCGCCAGTTGCTGTCGGTGCTGTTGCAGTGCCGCCATCCGGTTTCCATCACGACCAAGTCTGCAGGCATACTGCGCGATCTGGATTTGCTCACGGCCCTGGCGCGGCAGGATCTGGTGCGGGTCTTCATCTCGGTGTGCACACTGGACGGCGAATTGGCACGCACGCTGGAACCCCGGGCCGGTGCACCCCAGGCCCGCCTGGATGCGATACGCCGTCTCAGCGCCGCAGGCATTCCGGTCGGTGTGCTGGTAGCGCCTGTCATTCCTGCGCTCACGGACGATGCCATCGAGCGTGTTGTGGCCGCAGCGGCGGCCGCGGGCGCGCAGGATGCGCATTATGTGCTGCTGCGCCTGCCGGGCGAGGTGGCGCCACTGTTTCAGGAGTGGCTGCAGGTGCATGCACCCGGGCGCATGGCGCATGTGCTCAAGCGTCTGCGCGAGATGCGTGGCGGGCGGCTCAACGATGCCGCTTTCGGTACGCGCATGCGCGGGCAGGGCGTGCATGCCGCGCTCATCGGGCAGCGTTTTCGCAAGGCCTGCACACGTCATGGCCTGGCACCACGCCGGATTCAGCTGAATACCGCACTCTTCCGGCCGCCCGGCCTGGTGGTGCAGCGCTCCCTGTTCGACGAGCAGGATGACGCCGGAGACTGATTGGCGGCAGCGGCTTTGCAATCACTATAATCGGGGGCGTCAAGACGTTTTCGGTATCTGGTGATGCGTGTGCGCAAGGCACTTTCCCGCTTTCTGCTCCGGTTCTGTTGCTGCTGGCTGATTCCCGTGGTCGCGTGGGCGGCCGAGAATTCTTCGCGTGTCGTGCTTGCCTTCCCCGAGGCCTGGCATGCGCGCTGAGATGCGCACCGCAGCCGGCGGCAGGTTCGCATACCGCCGCCGGCTGGTACTGGCGCTCCCGCTGTTGCTTGCCGCTTGCGCGGGCAAGTCGCGTCGGGCGCCCGGCAGTGCGACAGCACCCGCAGCAGGCGTGGGTGAATACCGGGTGATGCGGGGAGACACACTGACCAGGATTGCGCGTCAGCACGGGCAGACCGTGGCGTCGCTGATGCAGATGAACGGCATCCGCAATCCCAACCACATCCGGGTGGGACAGATACTGCGTGTACGCGGGGGTGCGCCTGCGGGCACGATGTCATCGGCGAGCACTGTAGAAGCCCCTGCAGTGGCGCGGACGTCATCGGTGGCCGCACCGCGGTCCATCCACCTGTCCTGGCCTGCCGAAGGCCGGCGACGGCGCGGGACTACCGAAGGCCGCACGCAGGGTGTCTATATCGCGGGCGCGGCCGGCTCACCCGTCAAGGCCGCCGCTGCGGGGGAAGTTGTCTTTGCGGGCCAGGGCCCGCGTGGCTACGGGAATCTGCTGCTGGTGCGCCACGATGCCAATTTCATCAGTGTGTATGCCCACAATGATCGCCTGCTGGTCAAGCTTGGCGCGCACGTCAAGCAGGGCCAGCAGATTGCGACCATGGGCAATTCAAGCAGCAATGAGGTACACCTCTATTTCGAGTTGCGCTATGACAGCAAGGCTGTGGACGCGATGCGCTACCTGCCCGCCTGATGGCCGTCAGGCGAGCCAGCGCTTGCGTCTGCGGTAATGCTTGACGTTGTGATAATCGACCTTGCCGCTGTCCCCCAGGTAGAACTCCTTGACATCCGGATTTTCCCGCAGCACTTCGGCCGGACCGTTCATGACGACCTGACCGTTCTCGATCAGGTAGGCGTGGTCGACGATCTCGAGCGCTGCCGCAGCATTCTGCTCGACAAGCAGGATGCTGCTGCGTGTCTCCTGGTTGATCTGGCGGATGATGGCAAAGATATCCTGCACCAGACGCGGCGACAGGCCCAGGCTGGGTTCATCGAGCATCAGCAACCGGGGTTCGGTCATGAGGGCCCGGCCGATGGCGAGCATCTGCTGCTCGCCGCCCGACAGATAACCGGCCTTCGTGCGAGAGAACTCGGTGAGCCTGGGAAAGAAGGTGTAGACCATGTCGCGCAGCTGGTTCAGGCGGCTGCGTGAGCCTCCGCTGCGATATGCCGCCAGCAGGTTGTCATCCGGCGTCAGGTGGCCAAAGATGCGGCGGCCTTCCATGACGTGAACCAAGCCCATGCTGACACGCCGGGCCGCACTCAGCGGCAGGAGGTTTTCCCCCTGAAACTGAATGCTGCCCCGCGTGACTTCGCCGCGCTCGGGGGCGAGCAGGCCGCTGATCGCTTTCAGCGTGGTGCTCTTGCCCGCCCCGTTGGCGCCCAGAAGGGCGACCATGCCGCCCTCGGGCACCGACAGCGAGACGCCGCGAATGGCCAGAAAGACCTTGTCGTAGATGACTTCGACGTTTTCCAGTGCGAGCATTACTGGCCGCTCTCCCTGTAGCCCTTGGCGCCCTTGCGGATCTCCTCCCAGACGACATCCTGGAAGGAGGTGTGCCAGTCGCCCAGGGGCGCCCACTGCTCGCCATCCCAGTGTGCCACCCGCCCGAAGCCGCCACCCTGGTGGTCTTCGTTGCTGAAGCTGACTGTCGGGATCAGGCCCTGGGCGTCAAAGTCCTTCAGGCTCTCCAGGCCCTTGCGCAGCTTCTCGCCGTTCAGCGGTGCGCCGTATTCAGCCAGCGCGAGGCGGGCGCCTTCAACAGCAATTGCCATGGTGGCGACACCGATGTTGTAGTAGGTGCGGCCGACGTTCTCCTTGGGGCCTGCGCCCTTGCCGGCATTCACCACCTTGTCCATGATGGCCTGGATCACAGGCGTGTCGGTGCCGCTGGCAGCCGCCTGAAACTTGCGCACGCCCTTGGCAACGTCACGGCCCACCGTGTCCATATCGGCTTCTGCAAGCCACACCACGGAGTGGATCTGTTCGGGCTTGATGCCGTTACGGATGGCATCGCGCACGGATACCGCCTGGCCGCCGCCCGCCCCCCAGATGATGACGAAGTCGGGACGATAGCGGCGTACTTCCGACCAGGTCGAGGATTGCTCGTTGCCGGGGCTGGCGTAGGGGAAGGTCTTGAGGGTGAAGTCGAGCCGCTTTGACAGCTCTTCAAGCACCGGGATGGGTTCACGTCCGAACGGCGAGTCGATGAAGACATGTGCAAGCTTCTTGCCCTTCAGCCCGCCGCCGCTTTCATTCATGTGATCCACCAGCAGGGCGGCCTGCGACCAGTAGGTGGCCATGAGCGGGAAGACGTAGGGGAAGGTGTCACCGTCACTGGCATCGCCCCGGCCATGCAGGGCCATGATCATGACGATTTCGTCCTCGAGTACACGGTTGACCATGGCGCGCGCTACCGGCGTGCTCAGGAAGTCCACCAGAATCGCACCGTCGCGCTTGGCGCGGTTGTAGGCCTCGATGCCGCGCTGCGGCTGGTTGCCGGTGTCGGATACCGACAGCTCGACCGGATGGCCGTCGATGCCGCCATTTTCGTTGATGAGCGTGATGTAATCACGCTGGCCTTCGCTGTATTCGTTAGTGAGGAAAGTGTAGACCGCCGTAAAGTCCATCGGCGTGGCGAACTTGATCGGATCTTTCGCGATGGCAGGCGTGGCCGCCAGTGCGAAACCCAGTGTGCCGGCCAGGGTCAGCCGCTTGAAAAGGTGTTTCATGGTTGTTTCCTCCGTGTCAAGGAATGGTGTAATAATTGTGGAACAACAGGAACAAAGGATTGAATCAACAGCTCAAAGCCCCGAATGACGAAAGGGCCAAACCAGCAGGTACTTGCGGATGTTGTCATAGATCTTGCCCAGGCCAAGCGGCTCGAGCAGCAGGAAGCCGATGATGAGCAGGCCGTAGATCATCAGCGGAATATGTGACAGCAGGTTGGTGGAAACCGACAGCCAGCCCAGCTGGTTGAGGTAGACCACAAAGTTGGTGAGCATGATGGGGGCGAGCAGTACGAAGCCGGCACCCATATAGGCGCCGATCACGCTGCCCAGCCCGCCCACCAGCACCATGGCCACCAGCTGCACCGATACATTGAACGTGAACTGCTCCGGTGTAACCGCCTGGTAGTAGCAGAAGGCGAGCACCGCGCCGGTAACGCCTCCCAGGAAGGAGCTGGTGAAGAAGGCCACCAGCTTGAAGTGCACGACATTGACGCCGATGACGGCGGCGGCATAGTCCTTGTCGCGTACGGCCACGAGTGCGCGCCCCACGCTGGTGCGCTTGATGTTGAGTATGAGCAGCGTCAGGAACAGGGCCCACAGCAGGGCTACGTAATAGCGTGCTGCGTCGGACTTCAGGGGCATGAACAGGAATTGCGTTGCCGGCGCCTGCAGCGTGGCCTGGGCGCCGCCACTGATGGCCGGCACATTGATGATGGTCCAGTCCACCAGATACTGCATGGCCAGCGTCGCCATCACCAGATAGAGCCCCTTGACGCGCAGGGCTGCCGCCCCGAAGACGCTGCCGATGAGGGCGGCCATCAGGCCTGCGCCCACGAGCGAGAGCTCGAAAGGTACGCCGGCGCGTGTGAGATGGATGCTGGTGTAGGCGCCGATGGCCATCACCGCTGCAAAGCCGAAGTGCAGCTGGCCGGCGATGCCCATGAGCAGGGTGAGCGAGAGGGCTGCGGCGCTGAAGATGAGCCAGGGCAGCAGGTAGCTGGTCAGGTAGAAGCTGCTGAACAGGAATGGCGCCGCCACCGCAAGCACAAGCAGCACGCCTACCTGCCAGCGATCGGCGGTGATGGGCCAGAGCTGGCGTGCACTGGCGTAACGCGTGTGATAGAGGCCCGAGAGTCGATAGAACATGGCGACTACACCCTTTCGATGTCTTCACGGCCGAAGATGCCGTGCGGACGGAACATGATGGTGAACAGGATGATGAGCGAGGTGACGACATCGCGCGTACCGCCGCCGGCGAGTTCATCCAGATAGCCGGGGAGCACGCTGCCCATGATGCCCACGATCAGGCCGCCCAGGAGCACACCGGCAACGCTGTCCAGCCCGCCGAGGATGACGACGGCGATCGCCGGAAACAGCAGCTCGGACAAGGTCCAGTCGACCCCCTGGACGGAACCCCAGACTACGCCCGCCGCGATGGCCGACAGCCCGGCCAGCCCCCAGGAAATGCCGATGGCGCGCTCCACTGAAATGCCCACCGACCAGCTCGAGACGTGATCGTCGGAAACGGCCCGCAGTTTAGTGCCCGTGCGGGTGCGGAAGAACAGCATGGAGGCGATGATGAGCAGCAGGGCGACGGCACCGCCGACAAGATAGACGCGGTTGATGAAGACATCACCAATGATGATGGGTGCCAGCGATACGCCGATGTCGATCTGCTTGGGCGAGGCGCCCAGGAAGCCCGGCCCCACGCCGCGCAGGAAGATCTCCAGCCCCAGTGTGAGCATGACGATCATGATGATGGGCTGGCCCACCATCTTGCGCAGCAGCAGGCGCTCGGACAGCATGCCGAAGGCGAACATGGCCAGCGCACCGGCAATGACGGCCAGCCAGACGGGCAGGCCCCAGGTCGTGCTCAGCCACACCACATAGGCGGCCGACATGACCATGGCCCCCTGGGCAAGATTGGGCACGCCGGAGGATTTGTAGATGAGGACGATGCCCAGGGCCACCAGGCTGTACATCAGACCGGTGAGGGCGCCATTGATGAGCAGTTCGATGAAATATGCCATGGCTATGCCTGTCCGGTTGCCAGCGTGCGCAGTGCCAGGGTGCGTCGCAGCACCCCGGTGTCGCCGGTCTCGTAGACGATGCGCGCTTCGAAGTCCACGCTGTCCTGATCCGTGTAGAGCGCGTCGATGATTTCGCGGTAATTCGTATCGATCACGTTGCGGCGCAGCTTGCGCGTGCGTGTGACTTCGCCGTCATCGGTGTCGAACTCCTTGTGCAGGTTGACGAAACGCCGGATGCGCAGCGGTGCGGGCAGGACCTGATTGGTATGTTGAATGAGGCCTTCGATCAGGTCGATGACGCGCGGCTGCTGCGACAGCTCTGCATATGACGAGTAGGGCACATTGTTTTCCTGGGCCCAATGGCCCACCGCCTGGAAATCTATGCACACGATGGCCGCAAGGTGGTCGCGGTCCTTGCCGAGTACGCAGACATCGCGGATATAGTGGCTGAACTGCAGGCGGTTTTCGATATAGGTGGGGATGAAGCGTTCGCCCTGGCGGGTGTACACCACTTCCGAGACCCGGCCCAGCACCACGAGCTGGCCATCTTTTTCGAAATAGCCCGCATCGCCCGTATGCAGCCAGCCATTCTGCAGGGCTTCGGCCGTCTCCTCGGGCTGCTGCCAGTAGCCGTCGAAGACATTGTCGCCGCGCATGAGGATTTCGCCGTCATCGGCGATGCGCACCTCCATGCCCGGAAAAGGTCGTCCAACGGTGTGCAGCATGACTTCGTCGGGTGATTGTGCGGTGGCCAGCGCGCCGTTTTCAGTCTGGCCGTAGAACTGGCGCAGACTGAGCCCCAGCCCGCGGAAGAAAAGAAAGATGTCCTCGCCGATGGCTTCGCCGGCCGTGTAGGGACGGCGCACGCGCGACAGGCCGAGATGGTCCTTTATAGGCCCGTAGATGAGCAATTCACCCAGGCTGCGCTTGATGCGCTCGCCCAGGGTGGGTTGATGCCCTTCCAGGCGCCGGCGTTCGAGTTCGATCGCAAAGGGCATGAAGGTGCGGTACAGCCACTTCTTCAGTGGTGTGGACTCGTCGATGCCGACCTGGATGTGCGTGAGCATGTTGGACCAGGTGCGCGGCGAGCAGAAGTACAGCGTAGGCGCAATCTCGCGCAGATCGTGCTGCGCGGTCTCGCGCCGCTCCGGGATGTTGACGATGAAGCGCAGCGCAATGGATGCGCCGATCGAGAAGATGAAGTCACCCACCCAGGCGATGGGCAGGTAGGCCATGTGGATTTCGCCCTCATCGAAGTAACCCGCTGCTGCAGCGTTGCGCACGCCGTGCAGGATGTGGCCGTGCTTCAGCGGGATGCCCTTGGGCACGCCGGTGGTGCCCGAAGAGTGCAGCAGCGCCGCCACGTCATGCGTGGTGGGGCGGTTGATGAGTGCGTCGCGCAGCCCGGGCTCCTGCGCAAGGCGCTCGCGCCCCAGGGCAACGAGGTGTTCGAAGGAAAACAGGCCGTCGCCATCTTCCAGGCCGCGTGCATCGTCGTAGACGATGAGTTCGAGCGCAATCCCGTGGCTGTCGCGTACATGCAGGAGCTTGTCGACCTGTTCCTGATCCTCGGCCACCGCAAAGCGGATGTTTTCGCGTGTGATCTGGCCGGCCAGTTCCTCCGGTGTCGTGTCGGGGTAGGCCGGCGAAGGGATGGCGCGCAGCGCAATCGCACCCAGCATGCTGAAATACAGTGCCGGCCGGTTGTCACCAATGATGAGTACGACATCTTCGGGCCCGACGCCATGGCGCTCCAGGCCGGCCGCAAAGGCGAGCACATCATCCAGGTAGCGTTGCCAGGAGTACTCCTGCCAGACGCCGCGATCGCGTTCGCGCATGGCGATACGCTCGGGAAAGCGTTGTGCGTTCTCGGCCAGCAGCGTGAGCAGATGATCTTCAAGCGGCCAGCCCGGGTGAAGCGCCATGCTTTCGCGCACTGCGGCGGAAACGGATTCAGTCCTGTTCATTGCCGGTCTTTCCGATATAGGCGGCCACGACAGCCGGATCACTGATGGCCTCCTGGGGCAGGCCTTCCTTGATTTTTTCGCCGTTGTTCAGCACGACAAGGCGGTCACAGATGGCAGTGACGACGTCCATGTGATGCTCGATGAGCAGAATGGTCAGGCCGAGTGCCTCCTGTGCATCCAGGATGAAGCGCACCATGTATTCCTTCTCTTCCTGGTTCATGCCGGCCATGGGCTCGTCCAGAATGAGAAAACTGGGCTCGGCCACGAGCGCCCGGGCCAGCTCGACACGTTTCTGGGTGCCCAGCGGTATGACCTCGACCATTTCGTCGCGCACGCTTTCCAGCTGCAGCAGGTCGATGATCTCTTCCACCTTGTCGCGGTTGGCGACTTCCTCCTTTACCGCCCACCACCAGTACAGCATGGCGGAAAGCACGCTGGGGCGCATGAAGTTGTGCCGCCCGAGCAGGATGTTGTCCAGTACGCTCATGCCCTTGAACAGGGCCACGTTCTGGAAGGTGCGTGCAATGCCCTGGCGCGCGATCTGGTGCGGCTTGAGGTCGTTGAGCCGCACCGCGCCGAAATGGATGTCTCCTTTCTGCGGCGGAAAGAAACCGGTGATGGCATTCACGGTGGTGGTCTTGCCCGAACCGTTCGGGCCGACCAGTCCGAGGATTTCGCCACGACGGATATCTATTGTTACATCCTTCATGGCGTGCAGGCCGCCAAACCAGCGATTCATGCCGTTGCACGAAAGTACAATATCGCCTCCGGCCGTCTCGCCAGCTCCCGGACCAACTGCTGTTGTCATGATGTCTCCTGCCATGCGGTGTGTTCTATTCTGCTTATCTTCAGCCGGCCCCGCCGCGCTGAAAACCCTGCACCACAACGGGTCAACAGCGCATAACATAGCATATTGCAGCATACTGTTTCTTCTGGATTGAAAGGAATCACCATGTCACGTCGTTTGAACTATTCACAGGCTGCACCCGAATTCTTCAAGAAATTCCAGGCGCTCAGTCAGGTGCTCCAGAGCGACCCGCTGAATCAGGAGCTCGGCAACCTCATCGATATCCGCTCATCTCAGCTGAATGGTTGCGCATTCTGCCTGGACATGCACGTGAAGCAGGCCAAGCTGCAGGGAGAACGGGAGTTGCGTTTGCACCACATTGCAATCTGGCGCGAATCCACCCTGTTCAATGCGCGCGAGCGTGCGGTACTCGAGTGGACGGAAGCCCTCACGCAGCTGCCCCCGCACGGTATCTCCGACACTTTGTACGAGGCGGTGCGCGAGGTATTCTCCGAGGAAGAGCTCGCGGCGCTCACTTTCCGCATCGTATCCATCAACGGCTGGAACCGGCTGTCCATCGCCTTTCGCAACCCGCCCGGGTCCATGGACAAACTCCTGGGACTCGACAAGGCCGGCCTGAACTGATCCGCGCCGCTTGGATGGCCCTGTGTGACGAGTGGGCGGGTTAGAATTGCAGCTGCGATTCACCCGTCTACCGTCACACAGAGGTCGGCCATCTTCTCCACTTCGCCCGGGCGTGCGCTGAGCAGCGAGCAGATCGGCATCCTGCTGTTCTTCTGCGGCCTGTCCACTTTCGCGATTTTCGACGCCACTTCGAAATATCTGGTGCAGATCTATCCCGCGCTGTTTGTGAACTGGGTGCGTTATTGCATCGTCGCACTCGTGGGACTGCTTTCCATCCTGCGCTACGGCAACGTGTTGCCGTCCTCGCGGCGTTTGCGCGTACTGCTGGGACTTCGCGGCCTGGCGCTTGCCTTCGTCGGCATTTGTTTCATGCTTGCGCTGCAGACCATGCCGCTGGGTGCCGCCACTGCCATTCTCTTCACCTCACCACTCATTGTCCTGCTGCTGTCGCCCTGGGTGCTGGGCGAGCGGCTGGGGCGCGCAAAATGGCTTGCCGTGATCGTGGGGTTTTCCGGCATGTTGCTCATCGTGCGTCCGGGCGGGCATCTGCCGCTGGCCGGCACAATGCTGATGCTGATTGCCGCCATCAGCTTTGCCGGCTTCCAGCTGCTCACCCGCTTGCTGGCGCGCGACGTGCCCAATCACATCCAGTATGCCTACACCTCGTTCATGTGCGTGCTGGTTGCGGCCATTCCTGCACCTTTCTTCCTGCCCGAGGTGTGGCCCTCGGCGGCGCACGTGGTCCTCATCATCGGTCTGAGTCTGGCCAATGCTGCGGGACAGCTGCTGCTCATTGCCGCTTTCCGGCGTGTGGCCGCCTCTACCCTTGCGCCGTTGAACTATTTCCAGCTGCTCATGGCAGTGCTCATCGGTCTGATCTGGTTTCATGAGATGCCCGACGGGCCGGCGCTGGGCGGTATGGCCCTGATCATGCTGGCCGGACTGTTCCTGGCACGCGGCCGTGCGGCACAAGTGCCTGCAGCGCCCCTCAATGAGACGGAAGAGTGATATTTATCAAACGGTTTAGCTTGAACGGGTACGCGCCCTGTTTCTAATTTGTCACCATATCGGCTAAACTAGTCTTATATAAGACTGCGGCCAACTGCGGTCCGGCCACGAGTTTTTACTTCACACCTGCACTTCACTTTTGGAGCGTACATGTCCTATCAGCACATCCAGGTCCCCGCTGCGGGCCAGAAGATCACCGTCAATGCCGATTTCTCCCTCAATGTTCCCGATGAGCCCATCATCCCCTACATTGAAGGTGATGGCACGGGGGTCGATATCAGCCCGGTCATGATCAAGGTGGTCGATGCGGCCGTACAGAAAGCCTATGAGGGCAAGCGCCGCATTCACTGGATGGAAGTTTTCGCCGGCGAGAAATCCACCCGGGTCTACGGGCCGGATGTCTGGCTGCCCGATGAGACCCTGGACGCTGTTCGCGACTATGTCGTCTCCATCAAGGGGCCGCTCACCACGCCGGTCGGCGGCGGCATCCGCTCGCTCAATGTGGCCCTGCGCCAGCAGCTTGACCTCTATGTCTGTCTGCGCCCGGTGCGCTACTTCGAAGGCACGCCTTCGCCCGTGCGCGAGCCCGGCAAGACCAACATGGTCATCTTCCGCGAGAACTCCGAGGATATCTACGCCGGCATCGAGTTTGAAGCCGGTTCCGATGATGCCCGCGCCCTGATCGAGTTCCTGCAGAACAACCTGGGGGTCAAGAAGATCCGCTTCCCGGCCACCTCGGGCATTGGTGTCAAGCCGGTATCGCGTGAAGGTACCCAGCGCCTGGTGCGCAAGGCCATCCAGTACGCCATCGACAATGACCGCAGCTCGGTCACACTGGTGCACAAGGGCAACATCATGAAGTTCACCGAAGGTGGCTTCCGCGACTGGGGTTACGAACTGGCCATGAAGGAGTTCGGTGCCGAGCTCATCGATGGCGGCCCGTGGTGCAAGTTCAAGAACCCCAAGACGGGGCGCGAGATCACGGTCAAGGATTCGATTGCCGACGCCTTCCTGCAGCAGATCCTGCTGCGTCCCGCAGAGTACGACGTCATCGCCACGCTCAACCTCAATGGTGATTACATCTCCGACGCCCTGGCTGCCCAGGTCGGCGGTATCGGTATTGCACCGGGTGCCAACATGTCGGATTCCGTGGCCATGTTCGAGGCCACGCACGGCACGGCGCCCAAGTATGCCGGCAAGGATTACGTCAATCCCGGCTCGCTCATCCTGTCGGCCGAGATGATGCTGCGCCACATGGGCTGGAAGGAAGCGGCAGACCTCATCATCAGCAGCATGGAGAAGTCCATCCAGTCGAAGAACGTCACCTATGACTTCGCGCGCCTGATGGAAGGCGCCACCCAGGTGTCGTGCTCGGGCTTCGGCGACGTGATGATAGAGAATATGTAGTCGATTCCGGCCTGATCCACAAAGGCTGAATAAAGCCCCGTTTTCTAGATGAAGGCGGGGCTTTTTACCGTCATCGCCCCTAGAAAGGCAGCGTCAGCGCCGGTTCCAGCGCCAGCAGGGCGCGGCGGAATTCCTCCTGGATGCGGGCGATGGCCTCGGGCGTTTCGCCTTCGAAGCGCAGGACCACCACCGGTGTGGTGTTGGATGCCCGCGCCAGACCGAAGCCATCGGCATATTCGGCACGCACGCCGTCCATGGTGATGCGCGTGTGCGAGGTGGGAAACTCGCCCTGTGCCTGCAGGCGTTCGATCAGGGCATGGGGTTCACCTTCGCGCAGGGCAAGCTTGATCTCGGGCGTGGAAATGTCCTGGGGCAAAGCCTCGAGCACGGTCGATGGATTGGCATGGCGCGACAGGATCTCCAGCAGGCGTGCGCCCGCATACAGCCCGTCGTCGAAGCCGAACCAGCGCTCGCCAAAGAAGATGTGACCGCTCATCTCGCCGGCTAGGGGTGCATCGCATTCCGCCATGGCGGCCTTGATGAGCGAGTGGCCGGTGCGCGACATACGCGCCTGACCGCCCGCCTCGGTGATGGCGGCGGCCACGTGGCGGCTGCACTTGACATCGAACAGTATGGGGGCGCCGGCATTGCGGGCCAGCACGTCGCGTGCAAACAGGATGAGCTGGCGATCGGGCCAGATGATCTGCCCCGAGCGCGTGACCACGCCCAGACGGTCGGCATCCCCGTCAAAGGCCAGGCCCAGTTCGCAGTCGCTGTTCCGGACGTGGCGGATCAGATCCTGCAGATTGGCCGGGTCGGCCGGGTCGGGGTGATGGTTGGGGAAGCCGGCGTCCACGGCGCAGTACAGCGCATCCACCGTGCAGCCCAGTGTGCTGAACAGGCGCTCGGCAATGACGCCGCCGACACCGTTGCCGCAATCGATGGCCACGCGCATGGGGCGTGCCAGGTGCACGTCACCTGTGATGCGCGCGAGATACGCGTCAAGCACGGGCAGGGATTGCAGTGCGCCGGCTTGCCGGGCGGCCGGGGCGGGCGCGCCGGTCATCAGACCGTGCAGGGCCCGTATCGCGTCGCCGTGCAGTGTGGTGCCGCCCAGCATGAGCTTGAAGCCGTTGTATTCGGGCGGGTTATGGCTGCCGGTGATGGCCACGCCCGAGCCCTGGCTGTGTTCATGCGCGGCGTAGTAGACCACGGGGGTGGGCACCATGCCCAGGCGCAGGCAATCCAGGCCGCCTTCCGAGAGGCCTTCGACCAGTGCCTGCTCCAGGGTTGGCCCGCTGGCCCGCCCGTCATAGCCCACGGCAATGCGACCCAGACCCAGCGCCAGCGCCTGTTGTGCCAGCGCCAGGCCCAGACTGTGGGCGAAGCGTTCATCCAGGGGATCGGGTACGGTGCCGCGAATATCGTAGGCCTTGAAGGCGGAAAGCGGAAAAGAGGCGGGCATGAAGCATCCTTGGGTGGGAAAGTGGGTGTCCTGTAGAAGGTATTGTTCCTGATTATCGGCCATCCCCCTGCAGGCGGGCTAAAATGGATCTGATGATAGTCAAGGCGGGTGTTTGGGTAACTGTCGGGGTAACCATGGATGAAGCATTGCAGTTGAACCAATCTCGGGATGAAAGGCTGGCGGCGCTGGCGGCTATTGTGGGTCGCGGGCATGTGCTCACGGGTGCCTTGGCCGAATCCAGTCTGGTGGACTGGCGTGATCGTTTCAGTGGTCGCGCCCTGGCAGTGGTCCGGCCGGGATCGACGGAAGAAGTGGCGCGCGTTGTGGCCTGGTGTGCCGAGCAGGGCGTGCCTATCGTGCCCCAGGGGGGCAACACCGGCCTGTGTGGTGGTGCGACACCGGATGACAGCGGCACCGCCATCGTACTGTCACTGCTTCGTCTGAACGCTGTGCGCAGCATCGATACGGATAACGACACCATGGTGGTCGAGGCAGGTTGTCTGTTGCAGCAGGTGCAGCAGGCCGCGCACGACGCGGGGCGCCTGTTTCCGCTCAGTCTGGCGGCCGAAGGCAGTTGCACGATTGGCGGCAATCTCGCAACGAATGCCGGCGGCACCCAGGTGTTGCGCTACGGCAATACGCGTGAGCTGACGCTGGGTCTGGAAGTTGTGACGGCACAGGGCGAGGTCTGGGACGGCCTGCGTGGCCTGCGCAAGGACAACACGGGCTACAGCCTGCGCGATCTGTTCATCGGCAGCGAAGGCAGTCTGGGCATCATCACTGCGGCCACGCTCAAGCTGTATCCCCAGCCGGTGGCGCATTGCACGGCCCTGGTGGGACTCAACAGCATCGAAGACGCCGTGGCCGTGCTCCAGCTGGCGCGCCGCGGCCTGGCTTCGGGACTGACCGGCTTCGAGCTCATCGCCGGCAATTGTCTTGAAGGCGTGGTGTATTGCTATCCCGAGCAGCGCATTCCCTTCGAAGGCGAATCCGCAAAGCTGCCCTGGTATGCCTTGCTCGAGCTTTCCGACAGCGAAAGCGAGGCGCACGCGCGCGAGCGTTTCGAGGCCGTGCTGGGCGAAGGCCTGGAAGCCGGCCTGATCGTGGACGCCGTCATTGCCGAGAGTGAGGCGCAGAGCCATGCCCTGTGGCATCTGCGCGAGAGCATTCCGTTGTCGGAACGTGCTTTCGGCAAGGGCATCAAGCACGATGTCTCCATCCCCGTCTCGCGCATGGCGGAGTTCGTGGCCGTCACCAACCAGGCCCTGCAGACCCACTTCCCGGGCATCATGCACGTCATCTTCGGACATATGGGTGATGGCAATTTGCACTATAACGTGGCCACGGGCGAGCACTGGGATGTGGAACGCCTGCTGGCGGCCCAGGATGATATCTACGAGGTGGTGCACGACAGTGTGCATCGCTTCGGCGGCTCCATCAGCGCCGAGCACGGGGTGGGTCAGCTCAAGCGCGATCTGCTGCCGCGCTACAAGGATGCCGTCGAGCTGGACCTGATGCGCCGCATCAAGCGCGCGCTCGATCCCCAGGGCATCATGAATCCGGGCAAGGTGATCTGATCCTGCCGGCTGCCTTGTGCCGCACGCTCACCAGCGCTGGCACTGCGGGCAGTAGTAGGTGGCGCGCTGACCCTGCACCATGCGGCGTATGGCCGCCCGGCAGCGCGGGCAGGCCTCGCCTTCGCGTCCATAGACGGCGGCATGCAGCTGAAAATAGGCGCCGGGCTCGCCGCTGGCATTCAGATAGTCGCGCAACGTGCTGCCGCCACTGGCCAGCGCCTGCCCCAGGGTGTCGCGAATCGCCTGCACCAGCCGCTCGCAGCGCCGGCGTGACAGCCGGCCCGCGGGGCAGGCCGGGTGGATGCGCGCCAGAAAAAGCGATTCGCAGGCGTAGATGTTTCCCACCCCGACGACAATCTTTCCGCCCAGCAGCACGGCCTTGATGGCCTGGCGCCGCCCGGCAAGCGCGGCGTGCAGGACCGCACCTGTGAAAGCGGGATCGAAAGGTTCCATGCCCAGTTCGCGCAACAGCGGGTGGGTGTCCTCCACGGGCCCGAGCGCGGCAGGGTGCCAGAGTATGGCACCGAAGCGGCGCGGGTCATGCAGCAGTACGCGCGTCCCATCCTCCAGCACCCATTCGGCGTGATCGTGCGGGCGACGGGGAATATCGGCGGGCTGGCTGCGCAGGGAGCCCGACATGCCCAGGTGCACGATCTGCGTGCCCCGGGCAAACCGGAAAAGCAGGTACTTGCCGCGGCGCTCGCAGGCGAGCAGGCGCTGCCCGCGCAGCTCCCCGGGCAGGGATGGCGGTACCGGCCAGCGCAGGCGGGCGTCATGCACGATGAATTCGCGCACTATCCTGCCGGGCATGATCGTCGCCAATCCGCGACGCGTGGTTTCAACTTCTGGCAGCTCGGGCATGGGCGGGTGCTAACATCTGGAATTCCAGATGGCCATTGTGCCATTGCCCGCCGCTCTCATACAGTGCTGTCCTGCTTTTTTGCATGAAACGCCTCCTGCCCCTGCTGTCTGCTGTGATCCTGTCTGCGCCGCTGTCCGCCGGTGCGCAGGCAGCGGCGCCTGTCAGCGAAGACGTATCGGCCATCCATCTGCGTGCGGGCGAGCTGCCGGCTGTCGAACTCACCCGTGATCTGCTCTATCGCATCCTGGTGGCGGAGCTGGCCGGGCAACGCGGCCTCTACGAACAGGCCAGCCAGCTGTATCTCGAGCTGGCGCAGGACACACTGGACCCGCGTCTGGCCAAGCGCAGCTTTCTTGCCGCCATGGTGACGCACGATACGGCACGTGCCTATCAGGCCGCACGTCTGTGGGCCTTGCTGGCACCCGATGATTCCGAGGCCGCCGCGTCCGCAATGGCCCTGGCCGCCACCAGCGGCCGGCCCGAGGATCTGGTGGCCACGCTTGCCCGGCGGATTCGCACAGCGCCCGTCGACGAAAAGGACAGGGCCATCGTGCAGGCCCTGGATGTGGTCAGCAAGATTCAGGACAAGCGTGTGGCACTCGAAGTGCTCGACAAGGCCCTGGGCCCGGACACCCGTGATCTGCCCATGGCGCGCCTGGCGCTCTCGGATGTGGCCTGGGCTGCCCTGGATGCCTGGCGTGCACTCGAGGAGGCCAGGGCGGGCCTGGCGCTCGATCCGGCTTCCGAGGCGGCTGCACAGCGTGTGCTTGAGTACGGTATGGAGGTCGAGCCCGACACGGTGTTGCGCCAGACGCAGGAATGGCTGGCGGATCATCCCGATGCGCGCCGGCTCAGTCTGATGCTGGTGGGGCATCTGGTCAATCGCCGGCAATATGAGGCGGCGCTGGCCCAGGTACGGCGGCTGCGCCAGCGCTCCCCCGAGGATTTCGATCTGCTCTATACCGAGGCCGACGTGCAGTTCAACGCCGGCAATGACGCCGAGGCCGAGCGTCTGTTATATGAGTACATCCAGGTGCAGGACCAGCGGCGTGCCTCCCTGAACGAGCGCGCCACGAATGCGCTTGCCGAAGCCTCGGATGCCCATCTGCTGCTGGTGCGTATCGCCGAGCGCCAGCAGGACTGGAACAAGGCGCTGGCGGCGCTGGACGCAATCGATGACAACGCCCTGCGGTTTCAGGTTCTGCTGCACAAGGCCGTGCTGCAGGCCCGTCTGGGGCAGCTCGTGCTCGCGGCCAAGACGCTGGACGACGCTGCGCCGCGCGATGACCACGAGCGCGCTGTGGTCGCCCTGACCATGGCCTCCATCTACCGCAATGCGGGCCGCACGGACTCGGCGGTGCAGGTGCTTGTCGATGCCGACCGCGAAATTCCCGATTCGCCCGAAATCAAATATGACCTGGCCATGCTCTACGAGCGCCAGGGACGCAGCGAGCAGTTCGAGTCGCTGTTGCGCGAGGTGATGGTGCTGGCGCCCGATCATGCCAATGCCTACAACTCCCTCGGCTATACCTATGCCAACCAGAACCGGCGTCTTGATGAGGCCCATGAGCTGCTCGAACGCGCCATAGAACTCGAGCCGGACAATCCCTACATCCTCGACAGCGTGGGCTGGTATTTCTACCGGGTCAATGATTACGAGGCGGCCATCGACTATCTGCGTCGCGCCTTCAGGGCCCTGTCGCATGCGGAGGTTGGCGCCCATCTGGGGGAGGTGCTGTGGATGAGCGGCCGCAAGGACGAGGCCATGCGGATATGGCGCGAAGCCCGTGACGACGATGCAGAAAACGATACGCTCGCGGAAACCTTGAAACGCCTCGGGATCAGCCTGCCATGACGTGTATCACCATCAATGCCCGCCGGCGTACGCTGGCGCTGTTGCCGGCAATGTTGCCCCTGATGCTGCTGGGTGCCTGTGCCGCGCCTCGACTGGATCTGGCCAGTGGTGCGGTCTTCCGGCGTGCCGGCCGGTTCTCGCTCAGCATCACCCATGCCGATGACCGGCAGGAGGCCGTGCAGGGGGGGTTCCTGTGGGCGGATGACGGCGTTCGCCTGGAGCTGGACCTGACCGATCCCGTTGGCGCCACGCTCGCCCGCGTGGCCGTCAATCAGGCGGGTGCGACGCTGTGGCATGCCGATGGGCGGCGTGAACATGCGCCCGACGCAGACACGCTGGTGGCCCGGGTGCTGGGCGGCGCGGTGCCCGTATCGGGGCTGCGTGACTGGCTGCAGGGGCATCTGCAGGCCGGCGCAGCTGAAAACGTGCAGCACGACGGGGACGACCGGCTGGCGGGCTTCGAACAGCAGGGCTGGCGCGTCGGGCTGTCGCGTTACGATAGCCTCGGTCCCACGCTGCTGCAGCTCCATCGCCACGATGGCCAGGCGAACGTGCGCGTGCGCCTCGCCATCACGCCTGCGGGCTGATGCGCGCGCGACTGCTGACCGGCAAGGGTCTCTACGGAGTGCCCGCGCCGGCCAAGATCAATCTCTTCCTCCATGTCACTGGCCGGCGCGACGACGGCTACCATGATTTGCAGACGGTATTTCGCTTCATCGGCCTGTACGACTGGCTGGACTTTGATGTGCGTGCGGATGGGCGTATCGTGCGTGAGGGCCGGAGTCTGCCCGGTGTTGCGCTGCGGGACGACCTGATTGTGCGTGCGGCCCGTCTGTTGCAGAAGGCCACCGGTACGCGCCTGGGTGTGCAGATGCGCCTCATCAAGCAGATTCCCGCCGGCGGCGGCCTGGGCGGCGGCTCCAGCGATGCCGCAACTGTGCTGATCGCGCTGAATCGCCTGTGGGGTACCGGCCTGGATCGCAAGCGCCTGCAGTCTCTGGGGGCGGAACTGGGTGCCGACGTGCCGGTGTTCATCTTCGGCCGGCCGGCGTTCGCCGAAGGGCGGGGCGATCGCTTCACGTCCCTGTCGCTGCCGCCGGCGTATTACGTCATCATCCAGCCGCGGGTGCACCTTGCCACGGCGCAGGTCTTTGCTGATCCCGGCTTGACACGAGACACAAAACCCGTCACAATTTCGTTCTTTACCGAATGGCAAAGCAGTGCGCCCCGCCACGCCTTCGGGCGCAATGATCTGGAACCTGCAGCAGGGCGGATCAGTCCCGAAGTGGCACAGCTTGCCGGCTGGCTCGCTGACGAAGGTTTCACGGCGCGCATGTCCGGATCGGGCAGCTGCTTCTTTGTCGAATGTGCATCGGCCCGGCAGGCCGGCGTGATACGGCAGGCAATATTGGGTAAAATAGCCGCTGCAACGCAGCAGGGGTACCCGGAACGGGTCAGGCAGGTATGGGCGGTTCCCGGCCTGCAGGCGCATCCGCTGTACGCCTGGTTGCAGGATTGAATTCTTGGGGAATAGCCAAGCTGGTTAAGGCACCGGATTTTGATTCCGGCATGCGAAGGTTCGAATCCTTCTTCCCCAGCCACTTATTTTTCAGCACTTCCCGCCGAGCTACAAGGGGTTGCCAATCATGTCAGAGCTGTTGAGTCGGCCCGTCAAGCAGGGCAGGTCAACAGCTTTGATTGTTTTTGACACCGCCACCGCAGCTTCCATACCATGGCACAAGACCGTTTCATGATCTTCACCGGCACCGCCAACACCCGTTTGGCGGTCGATGTGGCCAATCACCTCGATATGTCCCTGGGCAAGATGATGGTCGGCCGTTTTTCGGACGGCGAAGTCATGGTCGAGATCAACGAGAACGTGCGCGGCAAGGATATCTTCGTCCTGCAGCCGACCTGCGCACCGACCAATGACAATCTCATGGAGATCATGGTGATGGTGGATGCCTTGCGGCGGGCCTCGGCGGGCAAGATCACCGCCGCCATCCCATACTTTGGCTATGCACGCCAGGATCGCCGGCCGCGTTCGGCGCGGGTGGCCATCTCGGCCAAGGTCGTGGCCAACATGTTGCAGGTGGTCGGCGTGGATCGCGTGCTCACCATGGATCTTCACGCCGACCAGATCCAGGGCTTCTTTGATATTCCGGTTGACAACATCTATGCCGGCCCCATTCTGCTGGGTGATATCTGGCGCTGCAACTACCAGGACCTGATCGTCGTCTCTCCCGACATCGGCGGGGTGGTGCGCGCACGCGCCCTCGCGAAGCAGCTCGAGGCCGATCTGGCCATCATTGACAAGCGCCGTCCGCGTGCCAATGTGTCGGAAGTCATGAACGTCATCGGCGAGGTGGAAGGGCGTACCTGCATCATCATGGATGACATGGTCGATACGGCCGGTACGCTGTGCAAGGCCGCGAGCGTCCTCAAGGAGCGCGGTGCCACCAGCGTCTACGCCTACTGCACCCATCCGGTGCTGTCGGGGTCCGCCGTGCAGCGCGTGGCCGAGTCGGAGCTCGACGAGCTGGTTGTCACCGATACCATTCCGCTGTCCGAAGAGGCGCGGGCCTGCGAGCGTATCCGCCAGCTGCCCTGCGCGTCGCTGCTGGGGGAGACCATTCTCCGAATTTCAAATGCCGAGTCCGTCAGCTCACTGTTTGCCGATTAGCTGACGGCATCCGGGTCTTGCCGGTTGGTCGCGACCGGCAAGACATCACGGGCGGCCTGCGGGCTGCCCTTATTTCAACCCTGATCGGGCCAGACCCGATACCGCTGGAGTTATCCATGAAAGTCAATGCCACATCGCGTAGCAAGAAGGGATCGAGTGCGAGCCGCCGCCTTCGCCACGCCGGGCGTGTTCCCGCCATCATCTATGGCGGCACTGCCGAAGCCCAGAGCGTAGAGCTGGATCACAACGAAATCTTCCACTCCTTGCGCAAGGAGGCCTTCCACGCCTCGATTCTTGATCTGCACCTTGACGGCAGCCGGCAGAAAGTACTGCTGCGCGCCGTGCAATGGCATCCCTACAAGCCGCAGGTCATGCATGTGGATTTCCAGCGTATCCTGGCCAGCGAGCCCATCACCACACGCGTACCGCTGCACTTCCTGAACGGCGAGGAATCGCCGGCCGTCAAGCTCAATCAGCAGGTCATCACGCATGTGCTCACCGAGCTTGAGATCAGCTGCCTGCCGGCGGATCTGCCGTCTTCCATCGTGGTCGATCTGGGTGCGCTCGAGCCCGGTGGCAACGTCTATCTGGGCGACATCACGCTGCCCGAAGGCGTGACCTATGCGGGTGCCGACGAGCATCCGGTGCTTGCCGCCGCCCTGGCACGTCGCGGTGCCGGCGCAGCCGACGAGGACGACGAAGCGGTCGAAGGCGACGACGAAGCCGCCGAAGGCAGCGCCGAGGAGTAAGCGGCCTGAAGGGGCGCCGGCCGGCGCCCCGATGCAGCCGTGGCCATGAGCGCAGGGATACGCCTCATCATCGGCCTGGGCAATCCGGGCCCCCAGTACGAAACCACACGCCACAATGCCGGCTTCTGGCTGGCTGACCACCTGGCTGATGATGTGGGTGCCCGCTTTCGCCTGGAAAAAGGCTTTTCCGCCGAAGTGGCGGTCGGGCGCCTTGGTACCGAGCGCGTCATCATCGCCAAACCCACCACCTTCATGAACCGCTCCGGGCTGGCCGCCGGCAAGCTGATGCATTTCTACAAGCTGGAGCCCGCGCAGGTTCTGGTCCTGCACGATGAGCTGGACCTGCCTCCCGGGCACGTCAAGCTCAAGCTGGGGGGCGGCCATGCGGGCCACAATGGCCTGCGCGATATACAGACCGTACTGGGCGGCGCCGGCTTCTGGCGCCTGCGTCTGGGTATTGGCCATCCGCGCACCCTGGGGCTGGCCCAGCCGGTAGTGGCCTTTGTACTCAATGCGCCGCGACGTGAAGAGCTGGAACATATCGTGGATGCGATAGCACGCTGCCGCCAGGTGCTGCCCGCGCTCGTGGACGGTGATTTCGAACGGGCGACGGCCGAGCTGCATGGCGGCAACCGCCAGGACAAGGCGTGAGCGTGTCCGGCGCATGGCGATTCACCGACGAACTGCGCGACTTCATCGATTTTGTCTATCGGCCGCGCCTGACGCCGCGCCTGCCCGGACGTGTGTCAGGCAACGGGGTATGGGCCGACTGGCTCAGCCTGCCGTCCTGGCGGCGCCTGTTGCAATGGGCGGTATTTCTGTGGGTGATCAATCTTGTCCTGCTGGGTCCGATTGCCGTCGCGGCTGCCGCAGCGGGCGGTGCCCAGCACCGGCTCGAGATCCAGGCCATTCCCTGGCTGCATGCCCTGATCTGGGCGCCGCTTGTCGAGGAGCTGGTGTTTCGCTATGGCATGCGGCGCTTCGTCCAGGCGCTGTGGCTGGTGCCCGTCAGTACCGTCCTCATGGTCACGGGGCCATCACTCACGGCAATGCTTTTCCTGTGCGCCGTGCTGCTGCTCGCCATTGCACCACCGGCGTGGCGCCCCGCCGTGCTGCGACGCCGGCGTGCGCCCGGGCAGGCGTGGGCGCTGTGCCGTTCATGGCAGCTGTGGTTTCCCTGGATCTTCCATCTGGCCAGCCTGGCGTTTGCCGCGGTGCATCTGTACAACTTCCGGCTGTCGGCAACACCCTTGTGGCTGCTGCCGCTGCTGGTCCTGCCCCAGTGGCTCACCGGCCTGGTGCTGGGCTGGCTGCGTGTGCGCCGTGGAATAGGCGCCGCCATACTGCTGCATGCCACTTTCAACGCCGGGCCGCTGCTGCTCGTCTGGCTCATCCTGCAGATGCTGGGCGACTTGTCTAATTTCTGAAATCCCTACCTGAGTCTGGAACATCATGTCATTGCAATGCGGCATCGTGGGCTTGCCCAACGTCGGAAAATCCACTCTGTTCAACGCCCTGACCAAGGCTGGCATCGCCGCCGAGAACTATCCTTTCTGTACCATAGAGCCCAATGTGGGCGTGGTGGAAGTGCCCGACCCGCGCCTGGATGCGCTGGCCGAGATTGTCCAGCCCCAGCGGACCTTGCCTGCGGTGGTGGAGTTTGTCGACATCGCCGGCCTGGTGGCGGGCGCCTCCAAGGGCGAGGGCCTGGGCAACCAGTTCCTGGCCAACATCCGCGAAACCGATGCTATCGTCCATGTGGTGCGCTGCTTCGAGGATGACAATGTGGTGCATGTGTCCGGCCACATCGATCCGCTGGCGGATATCGACGTCATCAATACCGAGCTGGCGCTGGCCGATCTGGCCGTGGCCGAACGCGCCCTGCAGCGCCACCAGAAGCTGGCGCGCTCGGGCGACAAGGAGGCCATACGGCTGGTGGCCCTGCTGGAGCGCGTCATTGCCCAGCTCGACCAGGCCCTGCCCCTGCGTGCCCTGGGCCTGAGCGAGGATGAGAGCGCCCTGCTCAAGTCCTACAACTTCATCACCGCCAAGCCCACCCTGTACGTGGCCAACGTGAAGGAAGACGGATTCGAGAACAACCCTCATCTGGCCGCCGTACAGGCGCGCGGCGCCGAAGAAGGGGCGCCCGTGGTGGCCGTATGTGCCGCCATAGAGGCCGAGATTGCTGATCTGGATGACGAGGACAAGGCGGTCTTCCTGGAAGACCTGGGCATGAGCGAGCCCGGCCTGAACCGCGTCATCCGCGCCGGTTACGAGCTCCTGGGCCTGCAGACCTACTTCACGGCCGGCGTGAAGGAAGTACGTGCCTGGACCATACGCGTGGGCGATACCGCTCCCCAGGCCGCCGGCGTCATCCACACCGACTTCGAGCGCGGCTTCATCCGTGCACAGACGATTTCCTATGACGACTTCATCGCCTACAAGGGCGAGCAGGGCGCCAAGGAAGCGGGGCGCATGCGGGCGGAAGGCAAGGATTATGTGGTGCAGGACGGGGACGTGCTGAATTTCCTGTTCAATGTTTGAACAGGGCCCAGCCGCTCCGATTCAATTTGCCCCTCCACGGGTGACAAAGCCTATGCTGCGCCGGCAGGCTTTCAGGGGCAGCCAGACGTCAGCTACGCGGTTTGTCGTCACGGCGCCGCCGTCACCGTGATAGTGTGGCGCGCCAGCGTCCTGTAACCCTGATTCTGGATGTAGCGGATTTCGTAGGTGCCGGGCTCGTCGGGCATGTTCAGTTCCAGCGGGCTGCCGCTCTCGGTGTAAGCATAGCTGAGTGATGTGTCGGCGTTCGATCTCTTGTCCGGGCGTTCCACGCTGAGATAGTCCCTCTCATAATCCGGACCGTTCCAGCCGACACGCACGCTGGTGCCCGCCACGGCGGTGTCCGGAGCTTGCAGTGTGACCGTGACCGGGGTCACTTCAATGGTATGGCGCGCCAGGGTCTTGTAGTCCTGATTCTGGATGTAGCGGATCTCGTAGGTGCCGGGATCGGCCGGCATGAGGAGCTCCAGCGGGTTGCCTCTATCGGTATACGTGTAGTTGATGGATGTGTTGGCGTTCGATGCCTTGTCCGGAAGCTCCACGCTGAGATAGTCGCTGGCGTAGTCAGGGCCCGTCCAGTTGATGCGTACGGTGGCGCCTGCCGCCGCAGTGGCCGGGGCTTCCAGTGTTGCATCAACTGCGGTCACTTCGATGGTGTGGCTCGCCAGGGTCTTGTGGCCCTGATTCTGGATGTAGCGAATCTCGTAGGTGCCGGGATCGGGCGGCATGAGGAGCTCCAGCGGGCTGCCTTTGTCGGTGTAGGTATAGGTGATGGAAGTGGCGGCATTGGATGGCTTGTCCGGCCGCTGCACGCTGAGATAGTCGTGCTCCCGGTCCGGGCCCTCCCAGCTCACACGAACGGTCGCTCCGGCTGCCGCAGTCGCGGGAGCGGAAATGGCGGCATCGTAGTGCACCACAATGGGCAAGGTGTAGCGCTTGTCATTGGCGGGGTTGAACGAGCCCTCGGCGACCGCACCATCTGCGGTGCGCGTGACGCGCACGTCCTTGATGCCCTTGGTGAGATCCAGCGCCAGGCTGCCGGTTTCCGGTGATTCGTGCAGCACCTTGCCGCTGCCGCCGTCCAGGATGGTCCAGACCAGGCCGTCCTTGATCACGGGGCCGTCTTTCTGATCGGTGGCTTCAAGCGTGACGGGCAGGGTGGCGGGGGCCGCAGGCGTGACGACAGCGGGTGCAACGGGCTCGGGTTCGGTCGCCGCAACAGTGGTGAGCGCCGCTGCCAGCTCCTGGGCATTGGCGGCGTTGAAGAACTGCCCGCCGGTAGCCTGGGCCATGCATTGCAACTGCTCGCGTGCATTCTTGGCTTCGGCGCTTTCCAGGCCGAAGCCCACGGTATGCACGGTCAGGTCCACACCCAGCTTCTCCAGTGTTTCCACGGCGGCGCAGGGGTCTGCGTGGCAGGTTTCCTCGCCATCGGACACCAGGATGACGGTGGCCTTGTTTTCGGTGAATCTGAGCGCTTCGGCAGCCATCTGGACGGCGGTGGTCATGGGCGTCATGCCCCTGGGGTTGATGCTCATGACGGCGCTGCGGATGGCTTCACGGTCGGTGCCCACGGGCACCAGCATTTCGATGTCGTTGCAGTCGCCCTTGCGATTGTGGCCGTAGGCCATCAGGCCCAGGCGCCGGTTCTGCGGCAGCTCGTTCAGCAGCTGGCTGACAACGTCACGTGCGATGACGATCTTATTGACGCCATCGATCTGGCCCCACATGGAACCCGAGGCATCAAACACCAGAATGGCGTCGGTAGCGCCGGAAGTGGATTGTGCGGATACCGTGCCGCTGGCCAGCAGGCCGGCAAACGCCAGGCCGATTGCGAATCGTTTCATGGAAGATCCCTTTGTTATTCACATGGATGATGCATCAAATTGCGATTCGGCGCCAGTGCCATGCCTCTCGGCTTGCAGGTGCAAGCCGTATTCCTTATAGTAAGGATGTAGTGATCAGGCCTCGGAGGGTATGGGATGCCTACGGCGGTTGGCAAGATTACCAGCAAGAGCCAGACCACCATTCCGCGTGAAATCCGCGACGCACTGGGTATTGGTCCTGGCGATCTTATCGCTTGGGAAGTGAAGGCGGGCGGCGTGGCATGCGTTCGTCGTGTGGAGCCACTGGACGTGGATTATCTGCGTGCACTGGACAATACGCTTTCCGAGTGGGCGTCCGAAGCCGATGAAGAGGCCTGGCGTGATCTCTGAAACAATGGTGCGCTCAGACGTGCCTGATGCCTTTGCCGTAATCCGCGTACCGTTCCCGTTCACCGAACGCGTTGCCAGCAAGAATCGGCCGGCGCTGGTGCTTTCCAGCCGGGAGCAATTCAATATTCCAGCCGGACATTCCGTCATGGCCATGATTACGTCTGCCCACAATCCGCCCTGGCCGCTGGATTATGTGCTTCAGGATCTGGAAAGTGCCGGCTTGCCGGCACCCTCGCGAGTGCGCTGCAAGCTGTTCACCCTGGACCAGCGGCTCATGCGCGGGGTGCTGGGCCGTTTATCCGCCCGCGACGAGGCGCAGGTGCGTGCCATACTGGCGCAATTGCTGGTACTGGATACCCGGTGAACACGTCGGCTTACAGACCGACGTTCTCGTCATCCAGCACGCGCTCGGCGCGGTAGCTTGAACGCACCAGGGCGCCCGAGACAACCTCCCGGAAGCCCTTGGACAGGCCGATGCGGCGATATTCACGGAATTGTTCGGGCGTCACGAAGCGCTTCACCGGCAGGTGGTTCTTGGTGGGCCGCATATATTGGCCCAGCGTCAGGATGTCCACGTCGTGAGCACGAATATCGTCCATGGTCTGGACGATTTCCTCGTCGGTCTCGCCCAGGCCCAGCATCATGCTGGTCTTGGTGAGGGTCTTCGGCGCATGGGCCTTGGCAAACTTCAGGACATTGAGCGTCTGCTGATAGCCGGCACGCACATCGCGCACCACATGCGTGAGGCGTTCCACCGTTTCAATGTTCTGTGCAAAGGTGACCAGGCCGGCATCCAGCACGGTGGCGACATGCTTCTCGATACCCTGGAAGTCCGGCGTGAGCGCTTCGACGGCGGTTCCGGGAGAGCGTTCGTGTATGGCCCGGATGCAGGCGGCGTAATGCCCCGCGCCCCCGTCGAAGAGATCGTCGCGGTCCACCGAGGTGAGTACGACGTACTTCAGCTGCATCAGCGCCACGGCATCGGCCACGCTGTCGGGCTCGTCGCGATCCAGCCAGCCATGCGGATTGCCCGTGCTGACGGCGCAGAACTTGCACGCCCGCGTACATACCGAGCCCATGAGCATCAGTGTGGCCGTGCCGCGTCCCCAGCATTCGGCGATATTGGGGCATTTGGATTCGGCGCACACGGTATTGAGCTGGTGCGTCTTGACGATGTCGCGCACGGCTTCGTACTGGCCGCCGGCCGGCACGCGCACCCGAAGCCATGAAGGCTTGGGGCCGATGTCGGGCTGCTCGCTCAGGTCGCTGGGCCGCATGCCGTCCTTGACTGCCCTGGTGCCCTGGGGGCTGACAAACTTGGCGCCGGGACGAACGCGTGCGCGCACGATGGGTATTTCTGTGGTCATGTCGAATCGGTTTGTGACGGGTCAATAACAATCAGGATACAGTGTACGCTGCATGTTGGCATTGAGGTTTAATGTGAAAGAGAGCGTTTTTCTGACAAACGCTCTCCTGACCCTCACGGGCCATGGCGTGAACCCTGTCAGACCCGTAGCGAGTCAGGCGGCGCTGGGCGGGGTGATGTACCCGAACTTGGCCAAGGCCTTGATCCAGCGCGGTGCGTTTTTCTGAACGCTCAAAGCTTCGTAGTCGGTGGTGCTGTCCCGGTAATGCTCTTTCCGTTTGAGCATGAAGAAGATTGTTCGCAGAATCTTATGCCCAATGGCGATGATCGAACGTTTGTGGCCGCGTCGAACGACCAGGGCCTGGAATTTCGATTTGAAGACGGACTGCGTTCGGCTGGCGGCATGGGCAAACTCGCATAGCAGGCGACGAACGTATCGATTGCCTTTTCGCATGTGGCCGGATTTGTGCTTGCCCGCCGACTCGTGGTTGCCTGGACACATGCCTGCCCACGAAGCGAGACGATCGGCGCTGCCAAAGGCATCCATATCGGTGCCAATTTCCACCAACAGCAGGGCCGCACCGATCTGATCCACGCCTGGGATCGTCTGCAACAGGGCCAGTGCCTGGCGCTCTGTGGCCAGACCTTGGAGCAGGCGGGTGTCAAAGCGGCTGATCCGGGCTTCGATCTCCTGGATGTGGGCCAGCAATTCTTGCAGCACAAAGAGATGGCTGGCCGAGAGTTCGCCCTGTAGCGCATCAAAGATCTCTTCGCGGCTGGCCCGCAGGCGTTTGCTGGCATACTGAAGGATCTCGGGCGGGGATTTCCCCTGGGCAATGGCCTGCACCATCGCTCGGGCCGATTGCCCGTGCAGGTCGCTGACCACCACACCCAAGCGGATACCGCTATCGGTGAGCACCTTGTGCAGGCGGTTTTTCTCGGAGGCCAGTTGCCCGACCAGATTCTGCCTCTGGCGGGCGATCAGGCGCAGTTCACGCAGTTGGGCGGGCGGGACAAATGACGCGCGCAACAGCCCTGCGCGTGCGAGCATCGCCAGCCATTGTGCATCGGCCATGTCCGTCTTGCGCCCCGGCACGTTCTTGACGTGTCGGGCATTGACGACCTTGGCGCGAATCCCCACCGCCTCCAGTGCGGCATAGGGACTCTTCCAATAAATCCCTGTGCTCTCCATGACGACCTCGTCAGGCGAGAGGGCTGCAGCCCATTGAGCCAGTGCTCGCCGATCCTTCTTGAAGCCGCCAAATTGCCGCTGCTCGGTACGAACCGAGCCATCGGCTTGTTCGATCAAGGCACACGCGGTGATCTGCGCCTGGTGAACATCCAACCCGATGACACGTTTGTAGATCGGTTCCAGTTCCATGCAATGCCTCCCATCCGGTAGACTTTGGAATTGGAAGGTGGCGGTGCCGGCACTGAAGGAGCCTGAAGGCGACATGTCGCCAACGGCCTGTTTAATGTGCGCTCTGAACGAACCAATCTGGGGTACGAGTCAGGCCGGCGGGTCACGTTAGTGTCGGGGTTCTAGCCGCCATAAAAACTGCGCGACCTCTACCGTCCACCTCCCACTCTGAAGTCTCTTTCATCTTCGGGGGTGGCGGCAACCTCCATGACCGTTAGTGCGGGTCGTGTGCGATGACCTCCTTTTTCATCCATTCGATCAGCGTTATCAGGTGTTCATCCCGGTACCCCGACAGCCATCTCAGACAGTAGGGACGGTTCGATTTCCAGCCTTCCTGATCCAGGCATATCAGTTTTCCCGCGCTCAGCGGGTCGGTTGTCAGATAGCCGGGAAGCAGCGCGATGCCGACGCCGTCCACAACGGCTTGCAGTACCAGTGAAATCATTTCATAACGCGGCCCGCTGCCGAGATGCTTGGGGTCGATCCGGCTGATGATATTCTTCTGGCGCAGCCAGTTTTCCCAGACTTGCGTCACGGTTGTCTTCAGCAGGGGACTGCGTTGCAGGATGTCGATCAAGGTGCCGGTGGTCATTGCCGGCGGCAAGTCACGGTACCCCAATGACGCCAGTTGCCCCGGAGAAGTATACGGCTTGTAGATCAGGTCCAGGATCTTCAGGGCATCAATGCCGGGTGCGGCCCCTTCAGACTGTTCGAACCAGGCGTCCACCGCCTCTTCGCGCTCCGAATCTCCGGATCGCACAATGATATCCAGGCGTATGCCGGGATGGTCAAGAGAAAACCGGTTGAGCTTGGGCATGAGCCAGTAGTCTGCAAACGTGGGTTGTACGGCAATCCGTATGAGCGCCTGGCGGTGCAGTCCGTTGCGCAGCTTGTCGGTTGACAAGACGATACGATGTAACGCGGGTATTACCTGCTGGACATACCAAATGCCTTCCTCGGTCAGTGTGACACCGCCGACGGCATGACGCTCGAAAAGCTTTACAGCCAGCTGCGCTTCCAGCTTTGAAATGTGGTGGCTGACCGCGCTCTGGGTGAGGTGCAGTTCCTGGCCGGCCTGGGTGAAGCTGAGCAGTCTTGCGCTGGCTTCCAGGCATTTAAGCGCCGTGTACGAAGGGTAATAGCTCATCGATTTTCTTTATCGCATCATCGAAATGTTTGGATTGCTTGCGCGGGACTAAACGATCTAGAGTATAGGCATGGTCGCCTGCTGTTAGGCTGCATGCATGATCAACGCAGATTCAAGGGGTTAAAAGAAGCTTATGTGCCACTCTGATTGTTGCTCGTCCGGTATCCCGATTTTCGCATTGCAATGATTTCAGCCGAAGATCGCATCCCCTATAGCGCAATCCATGATCGGCCACGCATCAGCTGGCCGGGCGGTGCACGAGTCGCATTGTGCGTCGTGCCCAACATTGAGCATTACGAATACTTGCCGCCGGTTCATCCTGTTCGTGATGCGTATCCACGCACGCCCCATCCGGATGTTTTTTCGTATGGCGGCAAGGATTATGGCAACAGGGCGGGATTGTGGCGCCTGATGGATGTCCTGGATCATCATGGCGTCCGGGCCACTGTGTCATTGAACCTGGGTGTTATTGCGCATTATCCGGAAATAATGGATGCATGCGAAGAAAGACGCTGGGATTACATGGGTCATGGTCTGTACAACACCCGGTATATGTGGGGTGTCACGGAGGCACATGAGCGCGAGCACATCGTCAGCTGTGTGGAATTGTTCCGTCGTCGCACCGGACGTCAGCTGGCAGGCTGGCTGTCGCCTGCACTGTCCCACACCTTGCTGACCCCCGATCTTGTGGCCGAGGCCGGCATTCAGTATCTCTGTGATCTGGTGCATGACGAGCAGCCTTGGCCCATCAGAGTGCGTCGTGGCCGATTGATTTCCATGCCGTATTCCGTGGATCTCAACGATGCCGTTGCCTATCGTCAGGGCTATGAGGCCCAGGATTTCTGCCGTATGTTGACAGATACCTTCGACACGCTCTGGCGCGAAGGCGCCACCCAGGGGCGGGTGATGTCGGTTGCCATCCATCCATATAACATGGGGCAGCCCCACCGGTCCGGCCATCTTGATGCGGCTTTGAAATATATGCTGTCGCATGACGCTGTCTGGGTTGCTACTGCAGGGGAAATTGCCGCATGGTATTACGACAACATCTGGCATCAGGTCGCGCCGATGGTGCAGGCGGGAGCGAAGCGATGACGGTGTTGCAACGGGGAATGGACCACGAATTGTATGCCTTCTCTCCCATGCCGGCGAGAAAGGTGCTGACATGGCGCGACGGGAAACCGCTGGCTCTGTGGATGGTGCTGTATCTGGATTACTGGGAGCTGGAGACGCCGGCGGACATGCACTGTGCGCCGGGTACGCAAGGCATGTGGGGGCATCAGTTTCCCGATCTGCGTACCTTCAGCTATCGCCTGTACGGTGAGCGGATCGGCGTATTTCGCATTCTGGATCTATTGGCGCGCCATCGGTTGCGCGTGACCGTGGCCGCCGGCGCCGAGATTTGCCGCCGCTACCCGGATCTGGTTCGTCTGTGTGCCGCACAGGGACACGAGATTGCCGCCCATGGCACGCATGCCACGCGAATGATCACCAGCCGCATGAGTGAGGCGGAAGAACGAGCAGTCATTCAACAAGCGCGGGACGCTGTAACGGAAGTCTGCGGTATTGTGCCCAGGGGCTGGTTCGGCCAGGATCAGGGTGAATCCACACGCACCCCGTGCCTCATCGCGGAGGCGGGGTTCGATTACCTTGCGGACTGGCCCAACGACGAGCAGCCCTATTGGCTGACATTGCCACAGCCCATAGTGAGCCTTCCCTTGCAGACGGAGCTGGATGATCAGCAGTTGCTGTGGATGCGCCAGCAGCCTGTGTGGGAATATCCCGGGCTGGTCGAACAGGCAGTCGATCAATTGACGATCGACGGTCGGGTCAATGGCCGTTCACTCGGACTGGGCATGCGCAGCTGGCTGTTCGGACGTCCCCATCGCATTCGTTATCTGGATGAGGCGCTTTCACGGTTGACGTGTCGTTCCGATGTGTGGCACGCGACTGCCATCGAGGTGGTCGAGGCGTTTCGCCACGCCCATCCCTATCCTGAGGATCAAGCTTCATGACCAAGACACAACGCATGCGCGCACTGATCAATGGTGAGCGCATCTGCATTTCACCTGGCGTTTACGACGGCTACAGTGTCCGGCTGGTGCAGCAGATGGGTTATGAGACCGCATCGACCACTGGTGCAGGATTGAGCAATTCGCGTCTCGGAAAGTCGGAAAGCATCGGCATCATGTCGATGCTTGAGAACGTTGCTGCATGTCGTGCGCTGGCGGATGCCGTGGATATACCGCTCATGGCAGACGCGGATACCGGTTACGGTAATGCAGTCACTGTATTTCATGCGGTGCGTGCATTTGAAGATGCAGGCGTCGTGGGCATCAATATCGAGGATCAGACATATCCGAAGCGTTGCGGGCATTATGTCGGCAAGGAATTGATCGATGCGCGGGAGATGGCGGGGAAAATCGAGGCGGCGGTGGACGCACGCAGGGATGATGACTTTATTCTGGTGGCGCGTACGGATGCGATAGCAGTCGAGGGCCTGGACAAGGCCATCGAGCGTGCGCGCCTATACGCGGCAGCCGGTGCCGACATGATCTTTCCGGATGCCGTGCGCAGCGAAGATCAGATCAAGCGGTTTTTGGATGAAGTGCCTGCCTCGCTGTCCATCAATATGGGGCTGGGTATCAGGTCGCGTGCGACTACACCATTGATCCCGCTGTCGAAACTCGAGGCGATGGGTGTTGCGCGTGTTTCATTGCCGCGTATGCTGCCCGCAGCTGCGATTGCAGGCATGCGTCAAGCCTTGACGCTCATGAAGGATTCGATTGAAAGCGGCATTGTCATGGACAGGAAAGATCTGCTTGTGGGCGTCGAGGAGATCATGGAGTTGATCGGGGACAACGATGTCAATGCCCTGGAGCAGCGCTATCTTCTTCCGGAGCAGCTCCAGAAAAAATATCACCCGCACGGGTAGCATTCCAACGGGGTTTCGGTTTTTATATTATTCAGAATATTTTGCTCTCGAGAGCATTGAGGAGTCAACAATCATGCGTATATCTTCCGGTTTTTCACGCTCCTTTTTGTATGTTGCTGCGTTATCTGTTATTGGAGGGCTTCATTTTGGGGCCGCCCAGGCAGCGTCGCATACCTACCCCGAGCGGCCGATTACATTGGTTGTTCCCTATGCGCCAGGGGCTACCGATCAGGAAGCCCGTCGTTTAGCGGAAGGCATGTCCAAGGAACTGGGCCAAACGGTCATAGTGGAGAACCGTGCCGGAGCGGGAGGTGTCATTGGCACGCAGGCAGTCGCCAACGCGAAGCCGGATGGCTATACCCTGCTGTATGCCGCACCGGCTGTGGTCACTGTTGCGCCGCTGCTCGGGCATGCGCCGTATCGCTATGAGGATTTGTTGCCTGTTGCGCGGAGTACGGCGTCTCCTCATGTACTGGCGAGTCGCAGCGATGCGCCGTTCACGACATTGGCGGAGCTGATTGACTATGCACGGCAAAACCCCGGCAAAGTGAACTTCGGGAGCTCCGGTTCAGGCACCGCTGTTCATCTGGCCGGGGAGGCGTTTGCAGACGCTGCCGGCATCGAGTTTCACCATATACCGTATGGCGGCCTTGCGCCGGCCATTACTGCCGCCCTGGGTGGTTTTGTTGATTTGGTGATTGGCTTGCCGGTGGCAATAAAGCCGCAGGTGGATGGCGGAAAATTGCGGGCGTTGACGCAGTTCGGCGCGACGCGTGCTTCGACCCTTCCCGATGTGCCCACGTTGAATGAAGCGGGCATTCCGCTGACCTTGAGTGTGGATATTGGTGTCTTCGCACCGTCGGGAACGCCCGCAGCGGTTGTGGAGCGCATCGGTGAGGCAGTGAAGGAGACAGTGCAGTCTCCCGGATTCATATCGTTTGCACAAGCCGCACTGGTCGTGCCCGGATATCTGGATGACAAGGAATATCGCCTTGCGGTCGATAATGAGCGCAAGCTTTATGCAGATATCTTCCCGACATTGAAGCTGGACTGATTCGCCCGGGTGTCATGCCACTTTTCAACTCTCCGCCTTGATCAGTGCCAGCACTTCGCGGAAACGCGGATGTGCGCTGCTGCCCAGCCATTCGAACACCACCATTTCATGCGTGACGATGGTGGCGCCCGCCTGCTGCAGTCGCTGCATGGCGGCGGTATGGTCCGCCGGGCGACGGCTGCCGCTGGCATCAGCCACCACCCAGACCCGATGACCGGCGTCCAGCAGGCCCAGGGCAGTCTGCAGCAGGCAGACATGCGCTTCGCAGCCGGCGATGACCACATCTTCGCGCCCCGGCGCCTGCGTTGCCAGCGTTTGCGCCAGGCCGTCCGCGCAGGCGCCGAAGTGCAGCTTGCCCACGGTGTGCCGGCACAGGCTGCGGATGGCATCCACATTGGGCCCCAGGCCATCGGGGTTCTGTTCGGTACCCAGCACCGGCACTTCGAGCAGACCGGCGGTGCGCGCCAGCAGCGTCGCCCGGGCGATGAGGGTGTCGCCCTCGTGGATGGCCGGCATCAGGCGGCCCTGGTAGTCAATCAGGACCAGTGTGCTTTCCTGTGCCTTCATCATGTCGCACTCCTCGGAAGGTCTGAAATATCTGTACAGCTCCATTCGAACCGCAATGCGGTGAAAGGTCAACGTCCGGGCGATGGGGTGGTCGTCTCCAGGCGGCGCAGCGCCCGTCGCACCATGTGCCAGGCGGTCAGGCCGGCGAGGAGGTTGCCGCCGAGCACGCCCACGTAGATGCCCGTCATGCCCGCCATGCGCGCGCCCAGCCACAGTGCGGGCAGATAGAAGGCGAACAGGCGCAGTATGGAGATGATGACGGCGCGCACCGGCATGCCCAGCGCGTTTGTCGCAGACACCATGAGCATGCATACGCCGAGCGCGCCGAAGCTGAAGGGCACGCTGATGAACCACAGGCGCAGATAGGCCGCCACCTGTGTGTCGCTGCTCAGTGCGGCGGGCAGCACCCAGGCAAGGGACAGCCACAGCAGTGCGATGCCCAGCTGCAGGGCCAGCACGAAGCGGGCGGCCAGTCGCAGCAATTGATGGATGTCCTGGTATGCACCCGCGCCGAGGAAGCGGCCCACCATGGGCGGCAGTGACATGGTGAGCGCGAGCACGATGACGATGGAGAAGAATTCCAGACGGGTATTGAGCGCCCAGGCGGCCACGGCGGGCGCGCCGAAGCCGGCCACGATGCTGGTCGCAGCCACGGCGGCCATGCCGGGCATGAGCTGGCTCAGCATGGCCGGGCCACTGATGGCGGCCAGCTCGCCGAGCGCTCGCATGATGGGCAGGCTGTCTCGCCGGTAGCGCAGCCAGCGGGCCCGTCGCACACGCGAGGTCATGATGAGGCCGCCCACGGCAAAGGCGGCCAGGGTGGCATAGGCGGCGCCGGGCAGGCCCCAACCGAAGGCGAAGATGAACAGGGGGTCGAGCACCAGGTTGAGCAGGCTGGTGATGACCATGACGGTGCCGGGCACGCGGGTGTTGCCATGCGCACGCGCCACGCTGTAGGCGAAGTAGAGGCCGGCGCCCAGCCATACGCTGGCCAGCCAGGGGGGCCAGTAGGCGGCGATCTCGGGCCATAGCGCCGTCTCCGCATCGAGCAGGCGCAGTATGGGATCGCGCAGCCACCAGGCAGCCAGGCACAGCATGGCCATCAGGCCGCTGCCGGCCGCCATCACCAGGACACCCAGGCTGCGCGCCCGGCGCAGCTGGCGGGCACCCAGCGCGCGCGAGATCAGCGCCGTGGTGGCAATGCCGATGCCGATCTGCACGCCGATGAGCACCTGGTTCACCGCCACGGTGAAGCCCAGGGCCGCCAGGGGTGCCGTTCCGAGCAGGCTGATGAAGATGCTGTCCACCAGTTGATAGCCCATCAGGGCCAGTACGCCGAAGACCATGGGCCAGGTCAGGCGAGCCAGTGTTCTGCCCAGACTTTCCCCCGGCCTGGAGACGTCCGATGCTGCACTCGCACGCGATGCGGATGTGTCACAATATGCTTTTGTCGTCTTTGTGGAATCACTCATGGCCCGCATCGTTCTTTTCGAAAACATCCATCCCAGTGCCCGCGAGGTCTTTCAGGCCGCCGGACATGCCGATATTGTCACGTATGCCAGCGCCCTTTCGGGTGCCGATCTGCTTCAGGCGGTACAGGGGGCACAGGTACTGGGCATCCGCTCGCGTACCCAGCTCACCGCCGAGGTGCTTGCCGCCGCGCCGGAGCTGATCTGTGTGGGGTGCTTCTGCATCGGTACCAATCAGGTGGATCTGGATGCGGCCCTGTCCCAGGGGGTGCCTGTATTCAATGCACCGTTCTCGAATACGCGCTCGGTGGCCGAGATGGTGCTTGGCGAGGCCATTTTGCTGCTGCGCCGCATCCCCGAAAAGAACGCACGCGTGCACCAGGGTTTCTGGGACAAGTCTGCGGAAGGCGCTTTCGAGGCGCGCGGCAAGACGCTGGGCATTGTCGGCTATGGCAACATCGGTTCGCAAGTCGGCACGCTGGCCGAGGCGGCCGGCATGCGGGTTATTTTCCACGATATCGAGGCCAAGCTGCCGCTGGGCAATGCCCGTGCCATGGTTTCGCTCAGGGAGTTCCTCGGCAAGGCCGACGTGGTCACGCTGCATGTGCCGGGTGGTGAAAGCACGCACAATCTCATGAATGCCGAGACGATTGCCGCCATGCGCCCCGGGGCGATTCTCATCAACGCCTCGCGTGGCACGGTGGTCGACATCGATGCCCTGCATGCGGCCCTGGTCTCGGGGCATCTGTCGGGCGCAGCGGTGGACGTCTTCCCGGTGGAGCCCAAGAGTGTGAACGAACCGCTCGACAGCCCGCTGCGCGGCATGCCCAATGTGCTGCTCACACCGCATATTGGCGGCAGTACGCAGGAGTCCCAGGAAAATATCGGCCGCGAAGTGGCCACCAAGCTGGTTGACTTCATGCGTACGGGTACGACCAAGGGTTCGGTCAACTTTCCTGGCGTGGCGGCGCGCGAGGCCGTCGGTGCGGTACGCATTCTGCATGTCCACCGCAACCTGCCCGGTGCCATGGGTACGCTCACCGGCATCATGGCCGAGCACGGGCTCAACATCGTGAGTCAGCGCCTGCAGACGCGCGGCCAGATTGGTTATGTGATCACCGATGTCGATGGCGATGTGACCGAGGCCGTCATGAAGGCACTCAACGACAGCGAAGTCACCGTGCGCAGTCGCCTGATTCCGGGCTGATGCTGATGCGGGCCCGGCCGGGGCCCGCAGACCCCTTTGGGGCCGGCAGCAGGTCGGCCAGGGTATGGCTGTCCAGATGCGCCATGAAGAGCGCCAGGGCCTCGCCAAGGATGCGCGGCAGGCTGCACGAGCCTATCAGTATGCAGCTGCTGCCCTTGCGGCCCATGCATTCCACCAGGGCCATGTCATTCTCGATATCGCGCACGATGGCACCCAGGGGGATATCCCGGGGTGCGTGCGCCAGACGCATGCCGCCATTCTTGCCCCTGATGGTTTCCACCCAACCCGTGCGCGCCAGCCGGTGTGTGACCTTCATCAGATGCGGTTGTGATATGCCGTGGGCCTGGGCGACCTCGCCAATGGTGCACAGGCGATCGGGGTTCTCGGCCAGATACATGAGTATCCGCATCGCGTAATCGGTCATCGTGGTCAGACGCATGTCAGTTCCTGGGACGGATGAGCATGGGTACGAAGCGCCACAGGTACAGGCCCATGCAGACGATCCACGCCAGGGCGGCGGCGTCCAGGAAGCTGCGCACATAGGCTGTGGGCCACAGGGCCAGGATACGCAGCACGACGGCGGCCATCATGAAGTAGTAACTCACCAGCATGCTGGTGTCGAGCGCCAGCGGGTGGCCCAGATGACCCAGTGCCGTGCGCGTCACCATACCGATGATGAGAATGGCGAAGCCGCCCATGCCGATGACGTGTACATGCATGGCCGCACGCGCCAGCACGCCGCTGGCAAAGCCGCTGATGTGGACGGCGGCCAGGATCAGTCCCACGCCCGTGAGCGTGTAGCCCAGATAGAGTATCCACAGCATGGGCTTGTGCAGTACCGAGAACGGTTTCCAGAGCACGATCTGGAACAGGCTGATGGCGCCCGTGAGCAGCAGGGCGACGGCCATGGCCATGGGCTGGCCGAACAGTCCCAGGAGAATGGCGAGTACGCTGAGCGTCAACTGGATGTGGCCGCTGCGCTTCTGCATGGGGATCTCCAGCCCGGGCACCATGCGCATGGTGAAGAAGGGGATGACGCGCCGGCCAATCAGCAGCACGATGACGGCCATGCAGAGCATGCCCAGGTTGAAGCGCTCGATGAGCAGCGCGTAATCCCCGTCGAGTACGGCGCGCAGGTACAGCAGGTTGGTGGCGGCCAGTCCCAGCAGCAACCAGGGAATGCCGTAGTTGCGCCGGCTGTGACCCAGGAGGACAACCCGCATCACGCAGAATGCGCCCACGAGGAGGAAGCCGGTTTCGCTGATTGCGCCCACCCAGAACATCGTTTCACCGCCGGCCAGATAGCCGATACGTGCCATGCACCACAGCAGGCTCGTCAGCGCCAGGCCCGTACCTTTGAGCGGGTTCTGCCGCGTCCAGGTGGCGCTGGCCGTGAGCAGGAAGCCCACGGCGATGGTCACGATGAAGCCCCAGAGCATTTCATGCGCATGCCAGCTCAGTCCGTCGAACGGCGCCGGGATGAGCTCGGGCGCAAAGATCCAGATGGCGATGGACACCAGTGCCCAGGAGCAGCCGGCGATATATAGGGGGCGGAAACCCAGGCTGAAGAGGGCCTGCAGGCTGGGCGAATGAGAATCAGTCATGTTGTTGTCTGCCGAGGAGCGAAGATGTTTTGCGCCCTCGTTTATAACATATATTTAATATGGCACTTATTGTCCTGCAGCGCAGCCTTGCAACCTGGGGCGCACGGATTTACGATGGCTTTTCCGCCCGTTCCTGCCGGAGAGCCGTTTTGAGCCTGTCCATACGCGTCGTGACCGAAGACTTTGCCGTTGCCGGCCAATTATGTGCGGCCGACATGGCCGCAGTGGCGGCTGCGGGGTATCGCAGCGTCATCATCAATCGCCCCGATTTCGAAGAAGGGCCGGATCAACCCCGATCAACCGATGTCATCGATGCGGCCTGCGCTGCCGGTCTTTGCGTGGAATACCAGCCGGTGATCAGCGGGGGCGCCACGGATGACGATGTGCGGCGCTTTGCCGAGCTGCTGGAGCAGCTGCCCCGGCCCACGCTGGCCTATTGTCGCTCCGGGGCGCGCTGCATGGGTCTGTACAAGGCGGCGCTACGGGTTTGATGAAGGTTTGATCAGACGCAAGACCAGACGCAATACATGGCGCCCAATGGCTGCCTAAGGGCAGTTACTAGCTGAAAATGGCCTTCGTACGGGTTAAGCTAGGGCATTACCAAATTGACAAGGCAACATCATGTTCAAGAAAATCCTTATTCCCACAGATGGTTCCCCCCTGTCCGCCCAGTCTGCCAACAAGGGCGTCTGCCTCGCGCGCGAGATTGGTGCCGAGGTCGTGGCGCTCTACGTGACGCAGCCGTTTGCCGCGACTGTGGGCTTCGATGGCATGGCGGCCGCCTACGCCATCACTGACGAAGATTACGACAAGACCGCTGCCGAACAGGCCGACAAATACGTCAAGGCTGTGCTTGATCGCGCCGAGACGGCGGGCGTCAAGGCCAGCAGCAAGATCGTCTCCAACTTCAACGTGGCCGACGGCATCGTGCAAAGCGCCGAAGAGCTGGGTTGCGATCTCATCTTCATTGGCAGTCATGGCCGCAGCGGCCTGTCGCGCCTGCTGCTGGGCAGCGTCACCATCAAGGTGCTCAGCCTCGCCCGCATGGCGGTACTCGTCTATCGCGTCAAGCCGGCCGAGAAGAAATAGGCGACGCGGCCGGCAGGTTCGCAGTTGCCGCCCCGGTTTGCCGGCAGGGCCCCCGGCCTCAGCGCCGGCGCCGGGTGCGCAGGTGACCGGGGTGGGTGTACACCGTGTAGCGCTGTTCGCGTACGAAGCCGGCCAGCATGACGTTGAGCTCCTGCGCAAGCGTGATGGCGTACGAGGTCGGCGCCGATACGGCCGCCAGTATGGCAATGCCTGCAGCTGCGGCTTTCTGCACCATCTCGAAGCTTGCCCGGCTTGAAACGATGGCCAGACCCTGCTGCGGATCCAGGCACCGGCGCAGCATATGCCCCACGAGCTTGTCCAGGGCGTTATGGCGGCCCACATCTTCGCGAATGCATGTGATGCGTCCCGTGGCGTCGGCCCAGCCTGCTGCATGCGTGGCCCCGGTCAGCTGATGCAGCGGCTGACCGTCGAACAGGTTCCGTGCGGCGGCCACGAGTGCATGGTCATCCAGGGGCCGCTCCAGCACCACCGGTCTCAACGGACGGCGCACTTCCGTCAGGCTGTCCAGCCCGCACAGTCCGCAGCCGGTGCGCCCCGCCAGCTGGCGGCGGCGCTGGCGCAAGCGATGCAGACAGGCACCGGCGATGTCCAGGCGGATCACCAGCCCGTCGTCCTGCTCGCTGGTGGTGATGTCGTAGACATCGGCGGCGCTGCGTACGATACCTTCGGTAAAGGAGAAGCCCAGTGCCAGATCCTCGAGGTCGGCCGGAGTGCCCAGCATGACGGCATGGCTGATGCCGTTGTATTCCAGCGCGAGCGGGCGCTCGACGGCGATGTCATCCGCACGGTCTTGCGACAGGCCCAGCGCATCGGGCCGCCACACCGGGTGCGAACGGTATGTGTCGCGGGACACCGGAGCGGGCAGGGTGGGGCAGGGCAATTCGGCCATTGCGATGTCTTTGTGGTTATCGTTGTCGGGTAAAGAGGGGTTTGCTAAGATGAATTCATTCGAGGGCGGGCAGCCCCTCATGGCATCAATCCAGCTGGCTTGGCTTTATTCCAACCACTTTAATCTAACCATTAACGGCTGCCCGGGCAACAGAGCGTCTGCAGCCCGATGCGGTATTGCGGTATTGAACAGGTCCTCACCATGACTGATCCCATCCACTCTGCGGTTGTCCGGCCTCGCGTCGTGCCTGTCACGCGGGCGGCCGGCAGCGCCGGCCAGCCTCTGCTGGATCAGTATCAGCGACCCATGCGCGATCTGCGCATCTCGGTGACGGATCGATGCAACTTCCGCTGTACCTACTGCATGCCGCGCGAGCTTTTCGGGCCGGATCACGCCTTCCTGCCGCGAGCCATGCTGCTGAGCTTCGACGAGATCACGCGGATGGCGCGCATTGCGGTGGAAAACGGCATCCGCAAGATACGGCTCACGGGCGGCGAGCCGCTGCTGCGCAAGGATATCGAGAAACTGGTAGCCATGCTGGCCGGACTGCGTACGCCCGACGGCATGCCGGTGGAACTGACGCTCACCACCAATGGCACCCTGCTCGAGCGCAAGGCGGCTGCCCTGCGCGATGCCGGCCTGCACCGGGTCACGGTCAGCCTGGATGCACTCGATGACACCATTTTCAGGCAGATGAGCGACAGCGATGTCAGTGTGGACACGATTCTGGCCGGCATCGATGCGGCGGCCGCCCGGGGGCTTGCGCCCGTAAAAGTCAATATGGTGGTACGCAAGGGGCTCAACGATCACCAGATCCTGCCCATGGCGCGGCGCTTTCGCGGTACCGGCCACATCCTGCGTTTCATCGAGTTCATGGATGTCGGCGACACCAACGGCTGGGATTATCGTGAAGTGGTCACCGGCGCCCAGGTGCTCGAAATGCTCTCGCAGGAATTTGAGCTCGAAGCACGCGCGCCCGCCTACCGGGGCCAGGTCGCCAAGTCCTGGCGCTATGTGGACGGCCAGGGGGAAATCGGGCTCATCACCAGTGTCTCCCAGCCATTCTGCGGTGACTGCACCCGCATCCGCCTGTCTCCCGAAGGCAAGCTCTTCCTGTGCCTGTTCGCCTCCCGGGGCCATGATGTGCGCGGGCTGCTGCGCAGCGGGGCCACGGATGCCGATCTGCACGCACGTCTGGCAAGCATCTGGGGCGCGCGCGACGATCGCTATTCCGAGCAGCGCGGCCGGCCGGGTTCGCAGCGCAAGAAGATCGAAATGAGCTACATCGGCGGATGATCGGGCGTGATCGGGTATCGGGCCTGATCCTGGCGGGCGGCGCCGGGCGGCGCATGCAGACTTCCCGCTCGCCGGCTGGCCCCCGGCTCGAGAAACCCCTGATTCCCCTGCACGGGCGCCCGCTGATCGCCTGGGCGCGTGATGCCCTGCCCCAGGGGCTGGCCCATTGCTATGTGAGCGCCAATACCCGCGCCGAAGCCTATGCCGCCTATGGCACGGTGGTGGCCGATGACGCCTCGCTGGGCCCCGGCTGGGGGCCGCTGGCCGGCGTCGCCAGCACGCTGATGCGCATCCGGACGCCCTGGTTGCTCGTCGTGCCGGGCGATGTGCCTGACCCGCCGTGCCATTTGGGACAAGGTCTGTTACAGTACTCGGAAGCATCCGGTGCGCTTCTGGCCTATGTCTGCTCCCTTCGGCCCCAGCCCCTGTTCATGCTGGTTCACGTCAGTCTGCTGGCCAATCTGCGCCAGTATCTTCTTTCCGGCGGGCGCCAGGCATTCCAGTGGGTTGATTCTCTGGGTCATGCAGTCCGGGTTCCGGGTGACGAATCGACGTTCTTCAATATCAATACTCAGGAGGACATATGTCTTGCACACCAATTGATTCCTCCACCGCCCGCCTGAGATGGCCGGCGGTGGCCGGCGGGCTGCTGGCTTCGGCGCTGATGGCCTGTGCCTCTGTCGCCTCGGCAGCCGATGATGACAAGCTCGTGGCCGAAATGCAGACCATGAGCTGGGCCACTGCCTGCTTCACCTGCCATGGTGCAGCGGATGACGTCGATGGTTCGCGCATCGGCTCCCTGGCCGGCATGCCGGCTGACGAGTTCGTCAGCAAGATGAAGGAACTGGCGGCCAGCACGCGAGCCGGAGCGCTCATGCCTCAACTGGCGCGTGGCTACGATGAGACCGCCCTGGTGCGCATGGGCGAGTACTTCGAAAAACTGGGAGAGGCACAATGAAAAGACGTTCATTTCTGGGGGGCATGGGCGCCCTGGCCACATTGGGCATTCCCTCCCTGTCATATGCGGCTGACAAACCGGTTGGCCAGGTGGTTGTGATCGGAGCCGGTTTTGGCGGCGCTACGGCGGCCAAGTATCTGCGTCTGTTCAGCCAGGGACGTGTGGGCGTCACACTGGTCGATCCGAACCCCGCCTTCGTTTCCTGCCCGATTTCCAACCTGGTGCTCGAAGGGCGTTTTACCATTGATGATGTCACGCGCCCGTATGCGCTCGAGAAGAATCACGGCGTGAAGCAGATTCAGGATATGGTCGACAGCGTCGATCCGGTGGGCAAGACAGTCACCCTGCGTGGCGGTCAGACACTGTCCTGGGACAGGCTCATCGTTGCCCCCGGTATTGATTTCATGTGGGAACAGATCCCGGGGATGAACAATGCCGATGCCCAGGGCAAGATCATGCACGCCTGGAAGGCCGGCGAGCAGACAGTCACCCTGCGCAAGCAGCTGGAAGCCATGCCGGATGGCGGGCGCGTCATCCTGACGATTCCCGAAGCGCCGTACCGCTGCCCGCCCGGACCGTACGAGCGTGCCTGCCTGATCGCGTCCTACCTGAAGAAGCACAAGCCGGGTGCGAAGATCCAGATCTTCGATGCCAACCAGGATGTCACGTCCAAGGGTGCACTGTTCAAGGCTGCCTGGAAGGAGCTGTATTCCGACGTGCTCGAGTACGTGCCTTCCTTCAAGGCGGTTGATGTGGTCGCCGATGAGCGGCGCGTCATCTTCGAGCTGGGCGAGGAAGAGGTGGCGGATGTGCTCAACGTCATTCCGCCCCAGCGCGCGGGTGACATCGTTGTCGAGACGGGCCTGGCCACGGCCAACAATCGCTGGTGCGAGGTTGATTTCCTCACCTTCGAATCCACCGTGGCACCGGGCGTGCACGTTCTGGGTGACGCCATCCAGATCGCCCCCGGCATGCCCAAATCGGGACATATGGCCAACCAGCACGGCAAGAACTGTGCCGCTGCCGTGGCCGCTCTGCTGCTCGAGCGTCCCATCAACGGTGATCCCATCTATGCAAACACCTGCTTCAGCTTTGTGGATGATGCCCAGGCCATGCACGTTGCGAGCGTTCACCGCTACAACCTTGACAAGAAGACCATGCTGGCGGTTGAAGGCTCGGGCGGCCTGTCGGCAGCGCCTTCCAGTCGCGAGGGTCGCGTGGCCATCTCCTGGCTCAACGCCGTCACGGCAGATGTTCTGAGCTGATTGCCCGTGGTTCCTGCCTGCGTCGCCGTGTGCGAAGCAGGCAGGCCGTGATGCATGGGGCTCTGCCATCAGTTTATAAACATATACAATATCTCGATATATTTTATTGATCCACGACGTGTGCTTGCTCAGGCAGGAGGCAAAGGTGAGTATTTCGAGTCAGACGCCGCGCGGGCGTCTTCGCAAGGCACCGGAAGGTTTCGTCGCGCCCGGACTGGCGCTCGATATCCAGCGTCACGGGCTTGATGCCTCTCGCCGTGGTTTTCTCAGGAGCAGCTTCGCGGCTGCCGCCGCCGGGATTGCGGGCGTAGCCATGACGCGTCGCAGCCTGGCGGCGGATACGCCGTCCGGTGATCCCGCCATCACCGGGTTGCAACCCTGGAATACGCGCCTGGGCCAGCCGGTGGCCTCGCGTCCCTATGGCATGCCGTCAAAATACGAGGCCAACCTGCAGCGGCGTCAGTCTCCCGGATTGACGCAGACCAACCAGTCCTCGGTGTCTTTTGCCCCCCTGCAGGGGTTCTTCGGCATCATCACACCCAGTGGCCTGCATTTCGAGCGTCATCACCAGGGCTGGGTCGACATCGATCCCGAGCGCCATCGCTTCATGATCAATGGCATGGTGCGTGTACCCAAGGTATATACCATGGATGAGCTGATGCGCTTTCCGTCGGTATCGCGCATGCACTTCATCGAGTGCGGGGCCAATACGGGCATGGAATGGGGCAATGTGGCCGTACCCACGGTGCAGTACACCCATGGCATGCTGTCGTGCTGCGAATTCACCGGCGTCCCGCTGGCCACCCTGCTGGAGGATTGCGGGGCGGATATCGAGAACGCGGGCTACGTCCTGGCCGAAGGTGCCGACGGTTCCGGCATGACACGCACCATTTCCATGGCGGCGGCGCTGGACGATGTGCTGGTTGTCTATGGCATGAACGGCGAGATGCTGCGCCCGGAGAACGGCTATCCGCTGCGCCTGGTGGTGCCCGGCGTTCAGGGTGTTTCCTCGGTGAAGTGGCTGCGGCGCATCAAGGTAGGCGACATGCCGTGGAACACCAAGGATGAGGCGGTACATTACACCGACATGATGCCCGACGGGCGCTTCCGGCAGTACACGTCCATCCAGGAATGCAAGTCCGTCATCACCACGCCATCGGGCGGTCAGGCACTGCTCGACAAGGGTTATTACAACGTCAGCGGCCTGGCATGGTCGGGTCGCGGCAAGATTACCCAGGTGGATGTCTCCTTTGATGGCGGACGCAACTGGCGCCGGGCGCGTCTTGAGGGACCTGTGCTCGACAAATGTCTTACGCGCTTCAACATCGACTGGGTCTGGGACGGCACGCCCTGTATCCTGCAGAGTCGCGCCATGGACAGCACAGGTTTCGTGCAGCCGCGTTACCGCCAGCTGCGCGAGGTGCGGGGCTCGCGCTCCGTGTATCACAACAATGCCATCCAGTCATGGCGTGTGGCTGAAAGCGGGGAGGTGTTCAATGTTCACGTGGAGTAGAACCGCCCTGGCTGCCGCAACGCTTGCGGCAGGCGCGCTGGCGGCCCTGCCTGCTGCGGCAGCTGACATTGGCCTGGGACGGGCGGCAACGCCTGCCGAGCTCGACGCCTGGGATATCGATGTGCGCCCGGATTTCAAGGGCCTGCCCAGGGGCAGTGGAACGGTGGATGACGGCGAAGAGATCTGGGAGTCCACCTGCGCCGCCTGCCATGGCTCCTTCGGCGAGAGCAATCTGGTGTTCACGCCACTCATCGGCGGCACCACCGAAGAGGACATGGAGACCGGGCGCGTGGCCTCGCTCACCAGCCCCACGCAATCGACGCGTACCACCATCATGAAGGCGGCCACGGTGTCCACGCTGTGGGACTACATCCGCCGCGCCATGCCCTGGGACAATCCGCGCTCGCTCGACACCGACGAGGTATATGCGGTCCTGGCCTATCTGCTCAGCCTCGCCGACATCGTCGACTATGACTTCACGCTCAGCGACGAAACCATCGCCGAAGTACAGGAGCGCATGCCCAACCGCAACAATCTCTTCTTCCATGAAGGGCTGTGGCGCGTGGACGGCGAACCCGATACGCACAATGTCGCCTGCATGCAGGATTGCGTCACCGAGGTCGAGATCTCTTCCGCCCTGCCCGACTACGCGCGCGATGCGAATGGCGATCTGGCCGCGCAGATGCGTATCGTGGGTCCGGTGCGCGGCGTGGACTCGCTGTCGCCGGCACTGACGGGTACGGTGGCCGACAACGCTCAGGCTGTGCGTGCCCATGCGCGCGCCACGCTCGACCAGGCGCAGGCCGACACCGGTGACATCGGTTCGACATTCGCGGGCGACGCGCGCGCCGTGCTGGCCGATATCGATGCCAGCGGCTGCCTGGCCTGCCATGCCCGTGACACACCATTGCTGGGCCCCTCGTTTCGTGAGGTGGCCCTGCGCTACAAGGACGAGGATGTCCAGGCCCGGCTGGTCGACAAGGTGCGCCAGGGGGGGAGCGGCGTGTGGGGTCCCATTGTGATGCCACCCCATCCGCAGCTGGACGAAGCCATGCTGGCGCGCATGGTTGACTGGATACTGGCAGGAGCACCGCAATGATCGGGTCTGCCAGGTGCTGACAAACATAAGCCGCCGGACATATGCCGCGAAACGATTCACACGGGAGAAAAGCACATGAATCATCAACGCAGGACCGTACTCAAGCTGGGAACGGCATTGGGTCTGGCCGTATCGGCCGGCCTGCTCGGGCCGGCCCAGGCCTGGGCGGCCCAGCAGGCCTGGAATGCCAAAGCCTTCGAGGCCAAGGATGTCGAAGGCGTCATCGCCGCACTCGGTGGGGGCGATGCACAGGACAGCGACCAGATCACGCTGGTCGCGCCCGATATCGCGGAAAACGGGGCGGTGGTTCCGGTGGGCATCGTGAGTGCCTTGCCGAATACGACCGAGGTGGCCATCCTGGTCCCCAACAACCCCAATACCCTGACGGCCTGGTTCGAGATACCGGAAGGCACTCTGGCCGATGTTTCCACGCGCATCAAGATGGGGCAGACGTCCGACGTCTATGCCCTGGTCAAGGCCGATGGCAGCTTCTATCTGGCGCACAAGGAAGTCAAGGTGACGCTGGGCGGTTGCGGCGGTTGAGTCGCAGCACACGAATCACGCAAACAAGGAGTTTTCGACATGGCGACCCGACCCATGCGCATACGCGCCGCCGAGAAGGGCGGTATTACCGAAGTCAAGGCTTTGATGAGCCATTTGATGGAAACCGGCCAACGCAAGGACGAAGAGGGCAATGTCATCCCCGCCCATTTCATCCAGGAAGTCACGGTCGTGTGCAATGACAGAACCGTGCTGAAGGCCCAGTGGGGGCCGGCGGTATCCCGCGATCCTTTCCTGTCCTTCAAGTTCGAAGGTGCCGGCAAAGGTGACGAAGTGACCATTACCTGGCTTGACAACGAGGGTGAGTCACGCAGCGACACCACAAAGGTGCGCTGAGACCGGGAGAGCCCGAAGGAGGATGGATGCAGACAAGCGCATGGCGCCGATCAGTGTCGATGCTGCTGGTCGGCATGCTTGCTGCGGCGACGGCATGGGGGGCGCCACTCCAGGTGGGTGACAGCGTCGAGCTGCCCGGCGTTATCCTGATTGACGGGCGTCACCGCCCCCCCGGTTATTACCAGGGCAAGCCGGTCATTGTCCAGTACTGGGCGGTATGGTGCCCTTATTGCGCGCGTCAGAACCGCCATGTGCAGCAATTGTGGGAGCAAGCGCAAGCCCGCGAGCTTGAAGTGCTTGCCATCAGTCTCGATCCGGATGAAGCCGGGGTGCGGCATCACATGGCAGAGCGGAACTATACGTTTCCGGTGGTCATGCAAGATCGGGAACTGCTTGACGTCTTCGGCAAGCAGGGCGTCGTTCCCCAGTTGTATGTCATCAATGCCCAGGGCCGGGTGGCTGAAGTCATCCCCGGCGAGATGTTTTCCGCAGATGTGCTCGGGTTGTTGAAATATGCACCCTGAGTGCTGTTGCTTCCCGGCCTTGCCTCGTGATTTCCACACTCGAAAGACGGACCGAATGCCATGTTAGCGCGACGTGAATTCCTTCAGATACTGGCCATTGCCGCCGCCGGCGGCATGAGCCTGACCCACCGGGCCCGGGCCGCCGATCTGTCGGCCGAGGCCTTTTACGATCTGCCGCGATTCGGCAATGTGCATTTCCTGCACATGACGGATTGCCATGCTCAGCTCATGCCCATCTACTTTCGTGAACCCGGCGTCAATCTGGGTGTGGGTGCTGCCACGAATCAGCCGCCTCATGTGGTGGGCAGTCATTTCCTCGATCGCTTCGGACTGGCGCCGCACACCGCACAGGCGCATGCCTTCACTTGCCTGGATTTCGAAAATGCGGCGCGCCGGTATGGCAAGGTCGGCGGTTTTGCGCATCTGGCGACGCTGGTGAAGCGCTTGCGTGCAGGCCGCCCGGGCGCCCTGCTGCTCGATGGCGGCGACACCTGGCAGGGCTCGGCGACCGCCTTGTGGACCAATGGCCAGGACATGGTGGATGCCTGCGTCCAGCTGGGCGTGGACATCATGACGGGCCATTGGGAGTTCACGCTGGGCGCCGAGCGCGTCGAGGAGATCATAGCGCAGGATTTCAACGGTCGCCTGGAGTTTGTCGCGCAGAATGTCGAAACCAGCGATTTCGGCGACCCGGTCTTTCCGCCCTACACCCTGCGTGAAATGAACGGCGTGCCGGTGGCGATCATCGGCCAGGCCTTTCCCTATACGCCGATTGCGAATCCGGCCCATTTTGTGCCTGAATGGACATTCGGCATCCAGGAGCACCACCTGCAGGAAACGGTGGACGAGGTGCGGGACGAGGGCGCCCAAGTGGTGGTGCTGCTGTCGCACAACGGCATGGATGTGGACATCAAGCTGGCCTCGCGCGTGCGCGGTCTGGATGCCATCATGGGCGGCCATACGCACGACGGCATACCGGCGCCGGTCATTGTATCCAACGCTGCGGGCAAGACACTGGTCACCAATGCGGGCAGCAACGGCAAGTTTCTGGGCGTGCTGGATTTTGATGTGCGCGGCGGGCGTGTCGTCGATCATCAGTATCGGCTCATGCCGGTCTTCGCCAACTATCTCGAGGCGGACCCCGAGATGAGCGCGCTGGTGGCCGGGATCCGTGCGCCGTTTGCCGGGCAACTGGCCGAGCCCCTGGCCGTTACGGATGCGCTGCTGTACCGGCGCGGCAACTTCAACGGCAGCTTCGATCAGATCATCCTGGATGCGCTGATGGCCGTGAGCGATGCGCCCATCGCCTTTTCACCGGGTTTTCGCTGGGGCACCAGCCTGCTTCCGGGCGACACCATCACGATGGAGCACCTGATGGACCAGACGGCCATCACCTACCCGCAGACCACACTCACCGAAATGCCCGGCAGCCAGATCAAGGTCATCCTGGAAGACGTGGCCGATAACCTGTTCAATCCCGATCCCTATTACCAGCAGGGCGGCGACATGGTACGCGTGGGCGGGCTGCGTTACGCCATTGACCCGCTGGCGCGTGCCGGTGAGCGCATTCTGGCCATGTCACTCGGCGACCAGCCCATAGAGGCCGACAAGGTCTACAAGGTGGCGGGATGGGCGCCGGTCGCCGAAGGCGTGCAGGGCCGGCCCATCTGGGATGTGGTGGCGGACTACCTGCGCGATCGCAAGACGATTTCCGGGGTGGTGCCCAACACGCCCGAAGTCAGGGGTATGGCGGATAACCACGGCATGCTCTGAGCCGTTCAGGACAGCCAGCCAGCAAACGGATAGAAGGCCACTGTATCGCCGCCAACGGCCTGGCCATCGGCCGGGATGCGCGCCAGTCCATCCGCCCATGACAGCGAGCTGATGATGGCCGAGCCCTGGTCGGCATGCGGGATGAGCTCGGGCCGGTCTTCCGGCGTATGTCGCAGTTGCACACGGATGAATTCCTCGCGCGAACTGCCGAAGCGTCGGGTGGTGATGAGCCGGCCATAATGCACGGCCGGCATCAGCTCGCTGCGGCCCTGCATGCGGCGTATCAGGGGCGAGACGAGCAGCGCAAACACCACAAAGGCCGAGACGGGGTTGCCGGGCAGGCCGACTACCGGCGTGGTATCGAGATGGGCCAGGGCCACGGGGCGTCCCGGTTTCATGCGCACGCGCCACAGGGCCAGTTCTGCACCAAGCTGCTCCAGTACCGGCTTGACCAGATCCTTGTCGCCGACCGAGACGCCGCCAACGCTCAGGATGATGTCGCTGTCGGCCTGCAAGGCCCTGAAGGCCCCGGCAATCTCGCCTTCGTCGTCGCGGGCATGCGCCAGGCGTACATGGCCGACGCCCATGGCCTGCGCCATGGCGGCCAGCATGGGGCCGTTGGCGTTGTAGATCTCCTGCTCGCCGCGCGGTTGACCGGGCGCAACCAGTTCGTCGCCGGTGGTCAGGATACCGATGCGCAGTGCGGGACAGACTTCGAGCCGGGCCAGCCCCTGGGATGCCAGCAGGGCAATCTCGCCCGCGCCCAGGCGTGTGCCTTTCGCGAGCAGGCGCGTGTTGCGGTTGACATCCTCGCCGCGCCAGCGAACATGGCTGCCCTTGGCGGGCGTAACGCGAAAGCGCACCGTGTCGCCGTCCTCGCTGGCGTCCTCCTGCATGATGATGGTGTCTGCCCCCTGCGGCAGCAGGCTGCCGGTGTACAGGCGTATGGCCTTGCCCGGCTGCAGCGCCTGGGGTGTATCGCCGGCGTAGCAACGCTGCTGTATGGGAAAGACCGCAGCGGGTTTCAGATCGACATGGCGTACGGCGTAGCCGTCCATGGCGCTGTTGTCGGCGGGCGGCAGGTCCAGGACGGCCGTGATGTTGTGGGCAAGTACACGGCCCGGCGCCTGATGCAGCGCAATGGTCTCGGTACTCTCGGGAGCCGCGCCGGCCTGGGCCAGGCGGTTCTGGGCGTCGTCGAATTCAAGCATAGTGGCTCGCAAAGTTGCAGGGGGCCTGGCGGCTGTCGAGCTGTTCGCGCAGTATGCCGTCCCAGGCCAGGCGGCAGGCACCGGTGGAACCGGGCAGGCAGAACACCAGAGTGTTGTTGGCACGGCCGGCCAGCGCATCGGACTGCAGCGCCGAGCTGCCGATATCGAGGTAGGAAAGGTGGCGGAACAGCTCGCCAAAGCCGGTGATGGTCTGTTCCAGCAGCGGGGTGATGGCGGGCACTGTGGCCTTGCCATGCGTGTAGCCCGTGCCGCCGTTGGTGATGATGAGCTGGATGCGCTCATCCACAATCCAGTTGCAGAGGGTCTTGCGGATATGCCAGATGTCGTTGGGCGCGATAGCGCGTTCCAGGCAATGGTGGCCCGCCTGCTCCAGGCTCCGGGCCAGAAAGTCGCCCGTGGTGTCGGTTTCGGGCGTATGGGAATCCGAGATGGTGAGCACCGCTGCGCGGATGCTGACGGGGGTAGGGCTGTCCTGGCTCATGGTTTTGCGCGCCTTACGAAGGAGAGGGTTCAACAGGGGTACCAACAGGGGTACCGACGGCCCAGCTGGCGGTCTTGCGCGCATCGGCCCCGGCCTGCTGCACCCAGAAGCGGCGCCCGTCATCCAGTGTTTCGCGCTTCCAGAACGGGGCGCGCGTCTTGAGGGCGTCGATGATGAATTCACAGGCCTGGAAAGCCTGGCCGCGATGCACGCCGGCGACGGCGACAAAGACGATCTGCTCGCCCAGGCCAAGCTCGCCCACGCGATGGACCACCAGACTGTCGAGGATGTCCCAGCGTGTTGCCGCCTGCTCGCATAGCTGCGTGATCTCGCGCTCGCACATGCCGGGATAGTGCTCGAGGTAGAGACTGGTGGTGGCTTCGTTCTCGGCATAGTCGCGCACGTAGCCGGTGAAGCTGACGATGGCGCCGGCCTGGCCTGCCGTGCGTTCGCGCAGGCGTGCATTCAGGGCGGACGCATCGAAATCATCGGCTTGCACGATGACCATGCCTATCCTCCCGTAACCGGCTCGAACACCGCAACCTCGTCGCCCGGTTGAATGGGGGAGTCGGGCGTAGCATGGGTCTGGTTGACGGCCAGCTGCAGTCGCGCCATCGGTGCCAGCTGCGGATAGCGGGCCTCGAGTTCGGGCAGCCATTGCGCCACGGTGGTCGCGGCCGGCAGGGCCCAGTCTTCCTCGCGCAGGCCCACGATCTCGGCGACCTGGGCGAAGTACAGAACCTTAATCGCGCTGCCACGAGCCACTCTTGCCTCCCGTCTTGGATTCCAGTCTGACCTGCTCGATGACGATGCCCTTGTCAGCTGCCTTGCACATATCATAGATCGTCAGCGCTGCAATGCTGCAGGCCGTCATCGCTTCCATCTCGACGCCGGTACGGTAGTCGCTGCGGCAGGTGGCAATGACCTCCAGACTGTGCCGTGCATCGTCGGATTCGAACTCTATGCCCGCGAAGCTCAAGGGCAGGCTGTGGCACAGGGGGATGAGGGTGTCGCAGCGTTTGGCCGCCAGTATGCCGGCGATGCGGGCGGTATTGAGCACGTCGCCCTTGGCGTTGACTGCAGCATCGAGCAGGGCGTAAGCCTGCGCACCCATGCGTATGCGCGCCCTTGCCACGGCGCTGCGGGTGGTGATGGCTTTGCTGCCAACGTCGACCATGCGGACTTCCCCGCGATCGTCGACATGGGATAGCGCGGTTTCGGACATGAGAAGCCTATCCTGTGAAACAATGGAGTGGAGCGGGACCGTATCGCGCAGTGCGCGTACGGTGCGTCGCTACCCTCCATCGTATCATTGTGTGAGCGACTGCGAACCGGGTATCTCATTGCGGCGCGGTGCTTGTGTTCCTGCGGTTTCCTATCTGTTTCTTGTCTGTTGTCCGTCCATTTCCAGGGGTATTTCATGAGCATTTCCATCGGCAGTCCGCTTCCCGACGTGATTTTGACCGAGTATGTGCAGGCACCGGGTGATGCCTGTACCACAGGGCCTGTGCAGCACGCTGTACGTGATCTGGCCCGCGGGCGCACCATTGCCCTGTTTGCCTTGCCGGGTGCGTTCACACCCACGTGTTCCGAGCAACATCTGCCCGGATATCTGGCACGCTACGATGATCTCAAGGCCAGGGGGGTGGACGAGATCTGGTGCGTGTCAGTCAATGACGCTTTCGTCATGGAGGCCTGGGGGCGCGACCAGCAGGTACAGGGCCGGGTGCGCATGCTGGCCGACGGCGCCGCCGCTTTCACCCGGGCCATGGGGCAGGTGCTGGATCTGACCGAGCGCGGCATGGGCCTGCGATCGCGGCGTTATTCGGCACTCGCGGTGGATGGTATTGTGCGCCAGCTCAATGTCGAGGCTCCCGGCAAGTTCGAGGTCAGTGACGCCGACAGTCTTCTGGCTCAACTCTAGTTCCGGGCCGGGTGCGCCCGCCACCGCGCCCGGCCCGCTCTGATGTGGTCGATCGATGCGTAACACTCTTGGCGCGTTCTTTTCCCTGTATCTGGCCACATTGGTCCTGCTGACAGGCTCGGGTCTGTTCAATACCTACCTGGGCCTGCGCCTCACGGCGGCGGCGGTTGCCGAGAGCTGGGTGGGGGCGCTGATAGCAGTCTATTATCTGGGGCTGGTCTTTGGCGCACGCCAGGGGCACAAGCTCATCATCGGTGTGGGGCACATCCGCGCCTATGCGGCCAGTGCCGCCTTTGCCACGGTATCGGTGCTGGCCCTGGTGCTGATGGACAATCTGTGGGTATGGCTGGGCTTTCGCTTTGTGGCGGGGCTGGCCATGGTGACCCAGTTCATGGTGCTGGAAAGCTGGCTCAATGAGCAGACCGAGAACAATACGCGCGGCGTTGTCTTTGCGTTCTACATGCTGATCTCGGGGCTGGGCACCGTGGCGGGCCAGCTGACGCTGATACTGTTTGCCGGGCTGGATCACAAGCCGCTGGTCTTTGTGTCCATGTGCTTTGTAATGAGCCTGGTGCCCGTGACGCTGACGCGACGCATTCACCCCGCCCTGCAGGTGCCGGCACCGCTGGCGTTTCGCTACTATGTGCGCCGGGTTCCACTGTCGCTGACGGTGCTGTTCGTGGCCGGGCTGATCACCGGGGCGTTCTATGGCCTGGCGCCGGTCTACGCACTCAAGCAGGGTCTTTCAGCTTCACAGGCAGCCCTGTTCGTGGCCGTGTCGGTGGCTGCCGGTCTGCTGTCCCAGTGGCCGCTGGGGCGGCTGGCGGATCGCATCAGCCGGGTGACCATGATCCGCATCAACGCCTTCCTGCTCATGATGCTGGCCGTGCCGCTGTGGGGCTGGCAGCAGTTCTCCTATATCATCCTGCTGCTGTTTTCCGCCGGTTTCGGCGTGCTGCAATTCACGCTCTACCCCCTGGGTACGGCCTTTGCCAATGACAATGTCGAGCCCGAGCGCCGCGTCGGGCTGAGTGCGATGGTGTACATGCTCTATGGCATGGGCGCCTGTCTCGGGCCTCTCGTGGCCGGAATGCTGATGCGCAAGCTCGACAGCGGCGTCTATTTCATGTTTGTCTCGGCCTGTGCGGCGGTGCTGGTCGCGGTCGTACGCCAGAAGAAGGTGAAGGGCGATCACGTCAGCCCGGATGCGCCCACCCAGTTCGTGCCCATGGTGGACAGCCTGCAGAGCTCTACCGTTGTTGCCGTGCTGGACCCGCGGGTGGATGCCGACAGCGATGTCTCGCATGATCTGCCGGCGGAGGCCGAGATTCCGCTCGAAAGCGAGCTGGTGGCGCAGGCGTCAGCGGGGGATGAGCAGGACGATGGCGGCGAGCGCAAGGGCGATGCCCAGGATGTTCCAGCGGCTCAGACGCTCCCGGAAGATGCCGGCACCGACCAGGGTGCCCACTGAGATCACGCCGATATTCATGGCGGTGAATACCAGGGTGGGGTTTTCGGGAAAGTGCTGGTGGGCGCGGATGTAGAAATAGATGTTGCCGAAGTTCAGCAGGCCCAGGATCGCGCCGCCGATCAGATCGCGGCGACTCCAGCGTATGCGGCGCAGCACCAGGGTGACGATCATGAGGCTGCCTGCCATGAGGAAGGACACGAGCAGCCCCGAGGCGAAGGCGGTGCCGCTGCGGGCGAGCTGCTTGAACAGGATGTCGATGGTGCCATAGCCCAGCCATACACCCAGCAGGCAGACGGGAGCCTGCCAGGCGGCCGGGACCGGCGCGTTGCGGCTGCCGCCTGTGGTGCTGCCTGCAGTTGCCGGCCCATGGTTTCGCATCAGTAGCAGCAGCAATGCAGCGATGGCGGTGACCAGCCCCGCCAGCTTGTCCGAGGACAGCGTCTCGCCAAAGATGAGGAAGGCGGCGGCCAGGGGCAGGAAGAGCGAGAGCCGCTGGGCGGCATCGCTGCGCACGATGCCGGCCTGGTTCACGGCGGCCGCCATCACGAGGAAGATGCTCGGCAACAGGACACCCAGGGCGGCCAGGATGGCCCAGCCGCCTGCCGTTGCGGGCAGCTGCTCCCAGGAAGGGCGCAGCAGAAGCCAGCACAGCAGGCCGGCGACGGCGTAATTCAGGGTGACGGCCTGCGCAATGCCGATGGACTGGCTGCGCGCCAGTTTGAGGAGCACGGAGACGGCAACGCTGCAGCTGATGCTGAGCACGAGAAGATGCATGGGTATCGCTTCTCATCAATGGAAAAGCGACATGCTAGGGCGACATCGATATATCGACAAGGCGCTGTCGCCCTTATCGTCGCTCAAATATCGTCTTGTTCATGCTAATTGTCTTCAATTGTTCTTAACTAGCGTCAATGCGCTTGTTGCGCAAGCCTTCTGCCGCTATCTGCAGTTTGGTGAGCAATTGTGAGCATCACAGTTCAGACGCGGCGTATCCCCGGTGTATCCAGGGACTGTAGGTACACCTGGACACCCATGCGTCGGGCGAGCGGACGAATCTGGTGTTCCGGCATGTGCGAGAAGGCGGTGGACAAGGCGTCGGCCGTGGTGGCATCGGCAGCCACGACGCTGACGCTGCGATGAAGGGGCCGGCTGACACCGTTGAGCGGATTGAACAGGTGGCTGTCCCCGTGGACACCCAGGGGCGTGCCATAGGCGCCCGAGGTGGATACGGCCTGGTTGCGTATGGCCAGGCGCATGAGCGCATGGCCCGGCCGGCGTGCGTCTTCCAGGCCCACCTGCCAGGAGCGGCCCCCATCTTCCGGGGTCAGGCCATGGATCTCGCCCATGTTGACGAGTGCATAGCGCACGCCATGGGCGGCGAGCAGCGCGGTGATGCGGTCAGTGATATAGCCCTGTGCAATGCCATTGAGCGTCAGTGCCATGCCGGGTCGGGCGAGGCTGATGCGCTCCGGATCCAGCCTGATTCCCTGCCAGCCGATATTTGCGAGTGCTGCACGCAGCATGTCCTCGCGTTCGGCGCGTCCGGCGTTTTTGCCCAGCGCTGCGTGTGCCTGCCACAGGGGCTGGACGGTGATGTCGAACAGGCCGCCGGTGAGGCGGCTGAACGCCTGGCTGCGCGAGAGCAGGGCAAGGAAATCGGCGGCAGGCACCTCCAGCCGGCCTTGACGGTTGAGGCGGCAGAGCGCGCTGTCGGGCTGGTAGAGGCTGAAAAGGGATTCCAGGCGCCGCAGCTCGTCCAGGCACAGGCGTGTGAGCGCCCGGGCGGTGGCGGCATCGGGATGGTGGATGTCCAGGCTGGCATCGGCACCCAGGGCGATGCCTTGCCAGTGATGGGTGTGGGTGTCCAGTTGTGTTCCCAGCGGTGTTCGCTGTTGCGCGCCGGCCAGCGCGGGCCACAGGCAGGCGGCGCTCAGGCCGGCGGCGATCTGGATGAAGCGGCGTCGTGTGGGTGCAGGGTGTGTCATGAGGGTCCTCCAGCGGCGCGTTCGGCCTGGCGGGCTTCGTAGTGCAGGATGTAATCCTCGGGGATGTCTTCGTAGGCGAAGATATGGCCGCCATGGGTGTCCACGAATGTCTCGGCCTGTTCGCGCGTGCCGAAAGGCAGGGGGTCTTCCCCGCCCATGCCGCCGATCTGCCGGCTTTCGGCAACGTAGTAGGCCCGGCGCGCATCGATCCAGGTTTCCGGGCCGGGCTGGCGCAGGTCGGTCGCCACGCCCATGTCGGTGACATAGATGGCATCCAGCCCCTTGGGTGAGTCGGGCAGGAGGGTGTAGGCCAGTGTCTGGCGTATGGTCGAGAACCATAGCGGGTCGGCCTGGCCGCGGATGAAGATCTGCCCCTTGGGGCCTTCGTGCTCCATCAGGTCCATGCTGCAGAAATATCCGACAGCGTCTTCGGTGATGGGACGCGCCGCCGGCGGGGCGCCGGCCTCCATGGAAGGGCTGCAGCCCGACAGCATCAGGAATACGCCGGCGCACAGGCAGAAGAAAGCACGTTTCACAGTTGTTTCCTCTGGAAGATCAGGCTGGCGAAGACAAAGGGCAGCACCGTCCATGCCAGCAGGATGGCGCTCAGCGCAGGCAGCCCCAGCCGGGCGTGCCCGCTCAGGGCGGCCATGCCGGAAAAGCGGGCGGTATCGGCAAAGCCCGTGAGGTTGATCAGGCGATACACATCGGCGGGATTGATGGTCAGCAGCCAGGAGAGCAGCTGCGGCGTGAGGAAACGCCCCTGATCGGCAACCAGTATTCCCAGGACAGCCATGTCGTAGATGAGCACGAAGAACAGCCACAGGCCGATGGCGATGCCGGCGGCCGTCGGCCGCTCGTGCACGCAGGTGCTGACCAGATAGCCCAGTGCAAGAAAGCAGGCACCCAGCAGGATGCTGCTCGCCATGAGCACCAGCCACGGCAGCCAGGTCTGGACATCCGCTTCCAGCGAACCCGTGGACACCCATTGTGTCAGCAGGCCGGCGATGCCGTAGCCAATCAGTGTTGCCAGTGCGAGTATGCCCAGATGTCCCAGGTATTTGCCGATGAGCACCTCGGTGCGGGCCACGGGATAGCTGAGGAGCAATGCCATGGTGCCGCGCTCGATGTCGCCAACAACGGCATCGTGCGAGAGCAGCAGGGCCATCAGTGGCAGCAGGAAGATGCTGAGGCTGGAAAGGCTCACCACAGTGACGGCCAGCGGGCTGGTCTTGACCTCGCCTGTGGGGGCGCTGCCGAGCAGGGCCAGCGTGAGCGCGAAGAGCGTCAGCAGCAGGGTGGCGGACATCACCCAGCGATTGCGCAATCCGTCGCGGAACTCCCGGCCCGCAAGGATGAGGATGTTGTTCATGTCTCTTCTCGCCTCAGGAAGTGGGCATACATCTCGTCCAGTCCCGGCTGGACGAGCTGGATGTCCTGTACCTCGGCCGGCAGGGCGGCGAGGCTGCGCAGGGCGTTCATCTTTTCGGCCATAGGCAGGCGCCATTCATAGCGTCGTGCCTCCAGGCGCTGCCAGACGGCGGGCAGCGTCACCGCGCCCTCGGGAGTCTCGTCGGCCAGGCGCAGCCGGAGCACCAGCGGCAGCCGGGCATCGCGGCGCAGCTCCTCAAGCGTGCCATCGGCCACCTTGCAGCCATTCTTCATGACCACGATGCGATCCGCCTGACCTTCGATCTCGGCCAGCGCGTGCGAGGACAGCAGCAGTGTGGCACCGGCGGCGCGCAATTCATTGACGATCTCGTAGAAGTTCTGGCGCAGCGCCGGGTCCAGGCCGGTGGTGGGCTCGTCCAGCAGCAGCACCCGGGGCGAGCCCAGCAGCGCCTGTGCCAGTGCAAGCCGCTGGCGCATGCCCTTGGAGTAAGTGGACACCCGTTTTGTTGCCGCGCGTGCGATGCCCACGCGCTCTAGCAGGGCCAGATTGCCTGCCACGGGCTGGCGCTTGAGTCGTGCATAGAAGGCGAGAGTCTCCAGCCCTGTCATCGCCGGATGCAGGGCCACGGTTTCGGGCAGGTAGCCCACATGCAGGCGCGCCGGTGCACGTCCGGATCGCGGATCATCGCCCAGGACGCGTACCGTGCCGCCATCGCTGTGGATCAGGCCGAGCATCAGTTTGATCAGCGTGCTCTTGCCCGCGCCATTGTGCCCGGCCAGCGCCACGCACTCGCCGGCGTGCAGGCGCAGGTCGACCTGCTGGACAGCCACACTGTCGCCATAGCGCTTGGTCACCCCCTGCAGTTCTATGCGCACAGGGTTCATGGATGTCCTCCAGTTGCTCCAGTCGGGTGTCCTGCCGCCGCCGGCTGTGCAAAGGCCGGCGGGCTCATCAGGGGGGCACTGTCGATGACGCCGCCCGGATGGATGGCGGGAAACTGGGCCTGGGCCCATTTGATCACCTGGGTTGCCGGGCTGTTGAGCAGCAGCCGTGCCATGGGTGCGCGCCACAGGACCTCATCGAGGATGTTGTTGGGGCGGTAGGCCGTGTCCGCGATGCCGTCGCCATCCAGGTCGAAGGCGGTGTTGTCGCTCCAGTAGTTGCCCCGACCCTCGTCGGACCATTCGAGCTCTCGCGTGCCCACATAGCGCACCTGCGTCTGGTTGGCGATGAAGGCATTCCGGCTGATGCGATTTCGCTCCGATCCCGCGGTGTAGTGCACGCCGATGCGACAGCCTTCGAACAGGTTGTCGCGAAAAAGGTTGATGTTGGCCGCGTAGATGAAGACGCATTTTTCGCCCCCTTCGATGCGGTTCCCGATGATCTCGGACTGGTTCACGGCATTGAGCAGCAGGCCATGGTCGCGGCTGTTGGTGGCGGTATTGTCCACGACCCGCAGCCGGTTGGAGAACATCAGGGCATAGCCCGCGTCCGCACCATCGACGGTATTGCCCGTCACTTCGCTGTCCTCGGTATACATGTAATGCACGCCGAAGCGGACATCCGTGAACCGGTTGTCGCGAAAGGAGTTCCTGCGGCTGGCGTTGACGAAAATGCCGTCGCGGCCCGCACGGATGTCGTTGCCCACCACTTCGGTGCCGGGCGTGTTCCAGAGCTGGATGCCGTTGCCGCGCTCGGCACGGCGCAGCCGGGTGTCCCCCACCACGCGGTTGCCGGCCACCCGGACGTCTGCGGGCCCCCAGACATAGACGCCGATCAGATTGCCCAGGATGTCGTTGTCACGGATCTGCGCATGGTCGGCGTTGCGATCCAGGAAAATGGCCGCGTCCATGGCGAACAGGCTCATCCCCGAGCCCTGGACCGTGAGCCGTTCTATCGTCACCCCGGCCGCTTTCACCCAGATGCTGCGGCCCGTGCCGTCACCCTGCACGATGGCGCTGCGATCCTCGGGGCCCGAGAGGGTGAGCGGTTTGTCGATGACGATATTGCCCGGATAGGTTCCGGCTGCAAGCTGCAGGCGATCGCCCGGGGATGCGGCCTCAATGACCGCCTGCAGCCCGTCTTGCGCACTCACCACCAGATCGGCCGCCATACCCGGCATTGCGGTTATTGCGGACATGGCCGCCACCAGACCCGCCATGGCCGCAGCCGGGCGTCGGGGCCGGTGTGGGTGTCCAGCAGTGCTGCCGGTGGTGTTGGGGCCTGACATGGGTGTCCTCTATTTCAGGCCTTGGGGTGGACGATGAGCCGGCCCGACATCTCCATGTGCAGGGCATGGCAGAACCACTGACAGTAGTACCAGTGCACGCCGGGCCGGTCGGCCGTGAAGGTGACGGAAGCCGTGGCCTGGGGCGCGATTTCCATGGCGATGCCATGACGATCGAGCGTGAAGCCGTGCGTCAGATCTTCGATCTGGTCCATGTTGGTGATGACGATGGTCACCTCGTCGCCCTCGTTCACCTCGATCTTGTTGAGGCTGAACACCGGCGCGATCGAGATCATGTAGACGCGCACCTTGTTGCCGTCGCGGATGATCTCGCCGGCCGATTCCAGATCAACGCCGTCCTTCTCCGCCATGGCGCGGGCGTCGGCCCACATGGGGTCATCACGCTCCCACACGCTCACCGGGTTTACCTTGGAGCGGTGCACCAGCAGCATGTCATGAGGTTCGGCAAAGCTGGGGCCATCGTGCACCAGACGCATCTTGTCACCGGAAATATCGATGAGCTGATCGTTTTCGGGCTTGAGCGGTCCCACATTCAGGAAGCGGTCCTTGGAGAACTTGTTCAGCGACACCAGCCAGCGGCCGTCGGCCTCGCGCGTTTCGCCCATGGTGCTATGGTTGTGGCCCGGCTGGTAGTGGACATCCAGCTTGTCCAGTATGGGGTCCACATCCTCACCCTGGTAGGCACGCCGGGCGGCGTCGATGTTCCATTTCACCATCTGGCTGTCGATGAACAGTGTGGTGTAAGCGTTGCCGCGGCCGTCAAAAGCGGTATGCAGGGGGCCGAGGCCCAGCTGCGGCTCGGCAACCACGCAATCGCGCTCGCTGATCTTGCCGGCGAACAGGTCGTCCAGCTTGCGCACATCGATTACCGTGACCGTGGGCGAGAGCTTGCCGTTGAAGACGATATGGATGCCATCCGGTGCGGCATTGCAGCCATGAGGCGAGTTCGGTACCGGGATGTAGCGCGTGAAGCGCGAGCCATGGCGACCATCCACCATGCGCACGCCATTCATCTCCTTGTACTCGCCTTTCTCGATGGCATCCTCGATGGCCTTGATGTCGAAGACCACCGCCCAGTCCTGCTCATTGGCCGACATCTCCTGGACGTTGAAGCCCTTTTCGGAGTTGTAGCAGGTGGAAAAGGCGTACTTGCCCTGGTAGTCGGCATCCATATTGTCCAGGTTGCCATCCACCAGTACCTGCCAGGCGATCTCCATGGTGTCGCCGTCAATGGCCGTGAAGGCCGTCCAGTACTGGGTATTGTCATCGCTGACCACGGAGCCGTCGTTGGGCATGGGCACGATGTGCTCGCCATTGGCAAACACATAGCCGGTGCGCGGATAGCGCTGCGGGCGCAGGCCGTGCACCCCGGACACATTGGGGATTTCGATGATCTTGTCGGTCTTCATCACGTCGCAGCGGATGCGCGCCACGCGCGTGTTCGCCTTGTCGTTCACGAAGATGTAGCGGCCGTCATAGGTGCCGTCGGTGAATGACATGTGCGGATGATGCAGATCGCCGTTCATGAAGATGCCGCCCTTGTCGGCCAGATGGCGCAGCGTCTCCTCGGTCATGCCTTCGGTCAGGATCTTGCGACTCTCGTTTGTGCGGCCCCAGCCCGTGGCACCGCAATAGTTGAAGACGGGGATGCGCATGAGCTCGCGCATCGAAGGCATGCCCAGGATGCGGACTTCGCCGGATTGCCCGCCGGAGCTGAACGCATAGTATTCATCCAGATCGCCGGGCTCGACGTGATCGGTCGGCCTTGGCGCGTTCTTCTTCTGGGCGAGCACTTCGCTCGTGCGTGTGCCTGCCAGAAGGCCCGCACCACCCGAGGCCACGGCAGTTCCCAGAAATCCGCGCCGGCTCATGCCGTGCGGCTTGTTTTCCTGTTCAGACATGAAAAGCTCCCTTCAGTAAGTTGGGCAAGGATTGCCCGTAACGATATCGGCGCATGGTCATGTTGCGGGTGTGCCGATGCCGGGTTCGGTCGGGTCGGGTACGGATGCCGCCACACGTGCGATGACACGTGCGCCCGGCCTGGCCTGGATTCCCGCCTGATCGGGTGCCGGCTTGCGTACACGCCGGGCATACTTCTTGATCAGGTGCGGACATTTTTCCTTGTGGTGGTACAGCACCTGACAGTTCAGGCACTGTATGCATTCGTTGGGGTTGATATGACCTTCGGGATGGATGGCCTCGACCGGGCATTCGATAGCACAGCGCTGGCAGGGATTGCCGCATTCCTTGTAGCGTCGCAGCCAGTCGAACAGGCGCAGGCGTGCGGGAATGGCCAGCGCCGCACCCAGCGGACACAGATAGCGGCAGTAGAAGCGCTCGATGAACAGGCCGGCCGCCAGCACGGCAACTGCGAACAGTACGTAGGGCCATTCGCGCATGAAGCGCAGGATGATGCTGGTCTTGAACGGTTCCACTTCCGACATGCGTTCGGCGAAGCCCAGGTCGTACAGCGAGAAAGCGAAGAGCGCCAGGAAGATCACGTACTTGAGCGCCGCCAGACGCTCGTGAATCCCGAAGGCAACACGGATCTGGCGCAGGCCGAGGCGTCGCGCGAGCTTGTTCGTGAGCTCCTGGAGTGCGCCAAAAGGGCACAGCCAGCCGCAGAAGGCTCCCCGGTTCCACAGCAGGCCGGAAACCGCCGTTGCGCACCAGAGCACGAAGACGACCGGATCCATCAGGAAGTACTCCCAGTGAAAGCCGGTGCGCAGGGCGTGGGTGAAGGTGAGGACGTTCACCACCGACAGCTGGGCCACACAATAGCCGCCCAGCCAGAACAGGGTGAACATCAGGTAGGCGATGCGAAAACGTGTATAGAACACCGGGTGGCGGGCGAACCAGTTCTGGAAGAAGAAAACCGATGTGAGAATGAGGAGCGCGAACAGCAGGACACCCACCTGCACCATCTTGGCGCGCCACAGGTGCTGCCACAGGGCGGACTCATCGTCCAGGCCAATGGCGGGGCCGGTGGCTGGAGCCGTGCTTGCGGCAGGCGTCTCGGCGACGGCGGGCAGGATCAGATAGCGGTCGGGGATGCGATAGTCCAGGTCAAAGCTCATGAAGGCTTTTTCCTGAACCGATAGCGTGCGCTGCACCAGCAGCTGCAGGCGCCAGGGCTCGGCGGCCTCGAAAACCTGGTCTTCCGGCACCGTGAACAGGGCCACTTCACGAAAGGATGGTGATCCTTCGGCCATCAGGTCGGCCAGACGCCGGTGATTGCGGTCACGAAAACGGAAACCCTGGGGGCCCTGCAGGACCTCGATGCGATCGAAGATGCCGCCACGCACATAGCCTGAGCCCTTGAAGGAGTAGGCCCCATTGCCCGCCACCAGGATGGCCTGCTGCCCCGGGGCCAGGCGTGTCTGGATCTGGTTCCACAATGCCTCGCCCAGAAGACTGCGCCCTATACTGGGTACGCTCACCTGGGCCACCACCATGTCGATGAAATTGTCGTCGGGGTCATCCGATTCGGGATGTTCGGCCGCAGCCGGATTGCCGGATTGTGCAAACGCCGCGTTCACTTCGCCGACGCTGAGTTCCAGGCGGCGCACGGCGCCCTCGTCCAGCAGCGCCTGCCAGCTGCGTACCTCCACGAGTTCGGTATTGATGCGCGCCGGCTCGGGAGCGGCGGCAGCGCGGGATGCGCTCGCATCGTGCAGGCGTTGCGCGACGATCATGGAGGAGCGCGTGATGGTGTCGCCGATCACCATGAGTGTGACCGTTGCACCGCTGATGATGTCGACCGGCGGCTCCATGCGGCTTCGCGGCGGGTTCTTGATGAAATTCAGACCAAGATAGCCTTCGATGAAGGCATGGATACGGCTGATGGCAATGCCGATGAGCACGATGGGCTCATCATGCTGCACCAGCTTCAGGCCGACCAGTTCGCCATCGTTGGCCATGCCCACGAGGATATGGATGGGCTTGGCCGAGTAGCCCGCCGCATTGACGAAGTCTGAATTCAGGAAGACGTGGCCCAGGGCCTTGCTGCCCGACCAGGCGGTCGCCACCGGAAAGCCGGGATCTTCGGGAGGCGTGATGCGATCCGCGCCGGGAAAGATTTCCGCGACCGGCGTGTCGGCGAGAAAGCCTCCCAGGTTTGCCGCCGGTGCCCGGCCGGACCACAGGGACAGCAGAAGCAGCAGCGCGCACAGCAGGATGGCGGCGGGTTGGATGTTTCTGTCGATGTACATGGCCGTACCGTGACTCCCTGGATGCCGGCGACCCACAATGGTCGGCCACCGCATCGAATCTTGATGTCAATCAGATTACAGTGATCTAGGGTTTCTTCGTATTGACAATAATCAAGGGGTACGGTGATGTGTAATGGGCGGTACGCGCATGTGCGAGGCGGATGCACGAAAAGAAAACGCCTGAGGCCATTCCGGCTTCAGGCGTTTTCTGGAATCTGGCGGAGCGGACGGGACTCGAACCCGCGACCCCCGGCGTGACAGGCCGGTATTCTAACCAACTGAACTACCGCTCCTGGTAGTTACTACAAGAAGTTGCCACAAGAAGGTGGCGTCCCCTAGGGGATTCGAACCCCTGTTGCCGCCGTGAAAGGGCAGTGTCCTAGGCCTCTAGACGAAGGGGACCTGAACATAAGCGTGCGAGACTATACCATAAACTTCCTGGTACAGCTTTCACTGTATTGCCGGTGCGATGGTGGAGGTAAGCGGGATCGAACCGCTGACCTCTTGCATGCCATGCAAGCGCTCTCCCAGCTGAGCTATACCCCCATGGACCGCTGTCCAGCGAAAGCGAGATTATGCACTATATTTTTCTGCTATGCAAGCAGTTGTTGGTGCACTGTCAGTGCAACGTGAGAATGTCCGGTTCATTCGATACGGATCTTTGCCTGCTGGATGGCATCGCCCCATACCTTGATTTCGGAGACGACAAAAGCCTTGAAGTCCTCCCGGTTGCCGGAAAAAGTGATCAGGCCGCGCTCGTTGAAGTCTTTCTTCACATCCTCTCGGGCGAAGATGCGCTGCATGGCCTGCGCCAGCTTGTCCGTGATCTCGCCATCGACACCGGCGGGCACGAAAATGCCAAACCACAGCGAGGCGTCGAAGTTCTCGATGCCCAGCTCCTCCAGGGTCTGGACGTCCGGCAGGGATGCCGAGCGTTCGGCGGTGGTCACGGCCAGCGGACGGACACGCCCGGACTGGATATAGTTGACGGCTGTGGGCAGAGGCTCGGTAAGGAAGTCGATCTGGCCGCCGATGAGATCGGTCATGGCGGGAGCGCCACCCCGGTAGGGCACGTGCGTCCACTTGGCGCCCGTGCGCAGCTTGAGCGTTTCCGTCTTGATGTGGTGGCTGGTTCCCGGGCCGGCCGATCCGTAGTTGATTTCACTGGTGTCCTGCCCGTCGGGCTGGACCAGATCACCGAATGCCGTCCACTTCGAATCGCTCGCAACGACGATGACGCTGGCTGTAGCGCCTATGCCGCCGACAGCCTCGAAGCTCTTCAGCGGGGAGTAGGCCAGGTTGCGATACAGGCCGGGTGCGGTTGCGATGGTGCTGCTGGCCCCCAGCAGGATGGTGTATCCGTCCGGAGTGCTTTCCGCCGCCAGTGCCGTGCCGATGGTGCCGCCGGCACCGGTGCGGTTGTCGGCCACCACGCTGACGCCCAGTTCTTCCTGAAGGTAGGATGCGGTCAGACGGCCGACAACATCATTGATGCCCCCGGCCGGGAAGGGCACTATCATCTTGATGGGCCGGTCGGGCCAGGCATGGACGCCTGCTGAAAATGCCAGGGTGGCCAGCAGGGCGCCGCCCGTCAGGATCTGGCGCACACGGGTCTTCATAATCTTGGAATGGGTCATGGTCTCCACCGTTCATATAATTGGTCGCCTCAATCTTAGTGAGCGCATCTGCGTCCAGACAAGCGATTTTATGTAATGATCGCCATCAGTTAAACTGATGTCTGACGTTCCCCAGCAGATTTTCTTCCGAGTCGCCGATGAGCCGACGATTGCCACCCCTGCTGGCCACCCGGTATTTCGAGGTGGTCGCCAGGCACCTCTCCTTCACCCGGGCAGCCGAGGAGCTGCACGTGACCCAGGGGGCAATCAGCCTGCAGATCCGCAAGCTGGAGTCCTTCCTGAAGATACCATTGTTCGTGCGTCATGCCCGTCATATCGAGCTGACCCCGGCCGGCGAAACCTTCCATGGCGCCTGCGGCCAGCTGCTCGATGGTTTCGAGAAGGCGGTCGATGCCATTATTGCGCCCAATCAGCCGCAGACGCTGATCGTCAATACCCTGCCCACCATCGCCATACTCTGGCTCATGCCGCGCCTGGCAGGATTCTCCTCGCAGCAGCCGGGTATAGAGGTGCGTGTGGTTTCCGACATCCGTCCGGTGGACATCCATTCCGACAGTATCGATGTCGCCTTGCGCGTGGGGCGACTGCCGGGCAAGCACTATCCCGGAACGGCACCTGCCATCGACCTGGTGCTGCTGGAAAAGTGGGATGACATCGAAGCCGACCTGCTGTTTCCGGACGTGATGGTGCCGGTGGCGTCGCGCCGGTGGTATGCCACGCAACCGGCTATCACGCAGGCTTCGGATTTTGCGAAAACCCGTCTGATTCATACTTCGAGCCGGCCCAAGGCATGGCAACACTGGCTGGGTGCCTGCGGCGTGCACTATCTTCCCGACGGCGACGCACCTGAATACGGGCACTTCTATGTCTCGCTGGGTGCAGCGCTGGAGCAAAAGGGTATCGCCCTGGTGCCGGACATCCTGCTGGAGCATTATCCGGGGCGCAACGAGCTGGTCGTGATCCTGCCCGACGGCCTGGAGCCCGTTCCCAGCGCAGGTGATTATTATCTGCTCACACACGCGGGTTCGCGCAAGGCGGTGGCTGTCCAGGCGTTTCGCCAGTGGTTGCTGGAGGAGGCGCAGCGGACCGCAAGGCATTAGCGGATCTAATGCACGGGGTGACAACAACTCGTTTGTTGTCGGCGCCGGTTCTTTCCTAGAATGAGTTCTCGATGCCCCGACGGGGCGCCATGCACTTCGTATGACAGGAATATCGCTGATGGGAAATACGAGAGTGGGTATTGCGGGCTTTGGTGCCATTGGCCGCTCGATCGCCGAGCATATCCGGCAAGGTATCGACGGTGTCGAGCTTGCAGCCGTGGGTGTGCGCAATCCGGAAGCACCACCCGCCTTCGATTGGGGCGGTGCTCCGCCACGCTTCACGACACTGGATGGCCTTGAACCCCACTGCGAGGTGGTGATTGAATGCGCGCCTGCGACTCTGCTGTCTGGCATTGCCTCTCCCTTCCTGCGGGCCGGCAAGAAAGTCATCATACTGAGCAGCAGCGCGCTGCTGTTGCAGCCGGAGCTGATCGAGCTGGCGCGCGAACATCAGGGGCAGATCCTGGTGCCAACAGGCGCAATCCTGGGGCTGGATGCCATCCTGGCGGCTGCCGAAGGCTGTATCGAGTCGGTGAAGGTGGTGTCGCGCAAGCCGCCCAGAGGATTCCAGGGGGCGCCCTATGTGGAAAAACACGGCATTGATCTTTTGGCATTGACGCAGCCCACCATGATCTTCTCCGGTACGGCGCGTGAGGTGGCACTGGGCTTTCCCGCCAATCTGAACGTAGCGGTGAGCGTATCGCTTGCCGGTGTGGGCCCGGACAATACCAGTCTGGAAGTGTGGGCCGATCCAACCATCGACTACAACCACCACGCTGTCGAGGTGGTATCGGATTCAGCCCGTCTGTCCATGGAAATACGCAATGTTCCCACCGCCAATCCCCGAACGGGTCGCATCACCGCGCTCAGTGTCATGGCCATGTTGCGCAAGATGAATGCCCCCCTCAGTGTCGGTACCTAGAAAATTACGAAACAAGCATGAAGATCCCTTTCGCCTCCGCTACCACGCCTGATCCGCAGGTATGGATCAGACCCCTGCAGGCCGCTTTGCCCGAGCACGAAATTGTTCCCTGGGACGATTCCGGTGGGGCTCACGGCAGCGAACTCGCGATTGTGTGGAATCCGCCCGAATTCTTCTTCGAGCGGGAGCGCAAGCTGCGTGCAGTCTTCAATCTGGGTGCGGGTGTCGACGCCATCCTGCAGCGTCCGGGCCTCACGGACCGCGTCGCCATCTATCGTCTGGAAGATGCCGGCATGGCGGTGCAGATGGCCGAATACGCCATCTGGGCCGTGGTGCGCGCCTCGCGTCATTTCGACGCCTATATCGATCAGCAGCAGGCGCGGCGCTGGGATCGGCTGCCGCACATCCAGCGCCAGGAATGGCCGGTGGGTGTACTGGGTCTGGGCGTGATGGGCAGTCGTGTGGCACAGGCGCTTGCCGCCCTGGACTACCCGGTGGCCGGCTGGTCGCGCAGTGCAAAGGCGCTGGATGGCATCCAGACGTTTGCAGGCGACGGGCAGTTTGATGAGTTTCTGTCGCGCAGCCGCGTGCTGATCAATACCCTGCCGCTTACGCCCCAGACACGCGGCATCCTCTGCCGGGACACCTTCGCCCAGTTGCTGCCGTCCGCCTGCATCATCAACATGGGGCGCGGCGAGCATCTGGTCGAAGCCGACTTGCTCGCAATGCTCGATGAAGGCCATATCCAGCAGGCTACGCTCGACGCCTTCACCGAGGAGCCCCTGCCGGAACCCCATCCGTTCTGGGCCCACCCCCGGATTACCGTTACGCCCCATATCTCTGCATCCAGCATCCGGGATGTGAGCGTGCGTCAGACGGCCGACAAGATCCGAGCCTTTCTTGCGGGAGAAGCGGTTTCGGGGCGTGTGACGATGGGTAGGGGGTATTGAGGAGAGCGTATTGAATGCCTTCCCATTGTTTTTGACCCGCAGAGTGGTACAGTAGGGCATTCCGGGGGGCGGCTGTGATAACGGGATTTCGGGATGGCTGGCTTCAGGCTTTTTTCAAGGATGACATACGTTCACGCAAGATCCTGAGTCGCGTTTGTTTCGTAAGCTCCAGATGATCGATGATGCCATAAGCGATCAGGATTTGCGGATACCGCTCAGTAATCATTTTGAGAAGCTTCGTGGCAATTTGGCCGGGTTTATTCAATTCGCGTCAATCAGCAATGGCGGCTGATTTTTTGCTGGGATGGCGAGCGGGGCGCGGCGGATAGCATTTATCTGGACAATCACAGCTATCAGCACTTGCCCAGGCGATGGGCGTTCAGCGCAAGCATGTCAATGAACTATGCGGGAACCGTAGAAAAGTAACAGCGGCAACGGCATTGATCCTGGCTCGTGTGTTTGGAAACAGCCCGGATTTCTGGCTCAATGTGCAGAGGCGCAATAATCTCTGGGATGTGATGAACACACCGCGAGAGCGTGAGCGTGTCGAACGCGCCCAACCGTTGCAGGATGTATCCTAAGAGCGGGGTGGAGCTGTTTATTTCATTGTTATCAGCGAGTTAAGTGCTCTTCATTGGCGGACAGGGTGAGATTCGAACTCACGATACGCTTGCACGTATACCGGATTTCGAGTCCGGCGCATTCGACCACTCTGCCACCTGTCCGCGTGTAGAGCCACCGGGATGATCTCCCGGGCAAGACGCAGATTCTAGCAGAAAATCATACAACCTTGGGGCTCCCGGCGTTGATGACTTGCCCGCCGTCATGGGCAAGCACAGCGGGCGGGCAGGGCGGCGTTACACTGTCCGTATTGACGTTATCCGGGTTTTTTCCGGATTTTCCCAGCCTTCAGGAGAAATATGATGCTGACGAACAAAAAGGCCGTTGTCACGGGCTCAACCAGCGGAATAGGTCTGGCGATTGCACGCGAGCTTGCTGCCAATGGTGCAGATGTGGTCATCAACGGGTTTGGCGATCCCGAGGCGATCGAGAAGGAGCGTCTGGGTTTCGAGCTTGAATTCGATGTTGCGGCACACTATCTGAATGCCGATCTCAGCGATGCCAAGGCGGTGCGTGCTTTCATCGATGGCGCCGCCGAGCGTCTGGGCGGCATCGATATCCTGGTGAACAACGCGGGCATCCAGCATACGGATCCCATAGAGACATTCCCGATCGATCGCTGGGATGCCATCATCGCGCTCAATCTGTCGGCGGTCTTTCATGGCACGGCGGCAGCCCTGCCCCATATGCAGAAGGCGGGTTGGGGACGCATCATCAATATCGCGTCCACGCACGGTCTGGTTGCATCGGTGCACAAGTCGGCCTATGTGGCAGCCAAGCATGGTGTGGTGGGGCTCACCAAGGTGACGGCCCTGGAAAATGCAGGCAGCGGCATCACCTGCAATGCCATCTGCCCGGGATGGGTGCGCACGCCGCTGGTCGAGGCGCAGATCCAGGCGCTTGCCAAGGCGCAGGGTATAGAGGTCGAGGCGGCGGCGCGCTCGCTGCTCGAAGAGAAGCAGCCTTCGCTGCAGTTCGTCACGCCGGCACAGCTGGGCTGTGCCGCTGTTTTCCTTGCCTCGCCCGCCGCTGACCAGATGACGGGCACGACATTGACATTGGACGGCGGCTGGACGGCGCGCTGACGCGCCGGCTGCCGGCTTTCAACGACGACAGGATCACGACATGCTCATCGTCCTTTCTCCGGCGAAGAAGCTGGATTACGACACGCCCGTACGGACAACGCTGGATTCCGAGCCCTGCTTTCTCGATGAAGCGGCGGCGCTCATCGATGTCCTGCGCCCGCTGGGGCGCTCCGAGCTTGCCCGGCTGATGAAGCTCAGCGATGCGCTGGCCGGGCTCAATGTGGAGCGCTATCAGGCCTGGACTGCGGACACTGATCCGTCGCGGGCGCGTCAGGCGGTGCTGGCGTTCAACGGCGATGTGTACGAGGGGCTGGATGCCGCCAGCCTGTCGGATGCGCAGCTGCAGTGGGCGCAGGCGCATGTGGCGATATTGAGCGGGCTGTATGGCGTCCTGCGGCCGCTGGATCGTATTCAGCCTCACCGGCTGGAGATGGGAACGCGGCTGGCAACGGCACGCGGCACCAATCTCTACCAGTGGTGGGGCGCCACCATTGCCGAGCATCTGAACCGCAGGCTGGATGCCGTGCAGGACGGCAGCGAGCGCGTGCTTGTCAATCTGGCGTCGGTGGAATACTTCAAGGCGGTCGACCAGAGCGTGCTCGATGCGCGCGTGGTGCAGTGCGTTTTCGAGGATTTCAGCAAGGGGCAGTGGAAGGTGATCAGTTTTCATGCCAAGCGTGCACGCGGTCTGATGGCGCGTGCCATTATCGAGGAGCGCATGACTGCGCCGGCGGCGATGCAGGGTTTCTCCAGCGACGGCTATGCCTGGGCGCCCGAGGTGTCCACGCCCGACCGCATGGTGTTCCGTCGCGCCGCACGCTGAACCCCGGAGAGTCTGCGGATCCGGTCCGGCAGGGTTTTCATGGATTGAGTGACAAGTGTAAACATTCGATACTGTATTTCAGGAGACAACATTGGAGGCTTGACGCAAGCATGGCATACAGAGGCCAATCTCTAGCAGGTCGGGTTGCACTGGTTACCGGAGCTGCGGGCGGCCTTGGCCACGCATTCTGTCTGGCCCTGGGTCGGGCAGGTGCATCGGTGGTGCTGGCAGGGCGTACTGCGGCGTCGCTGGAGGCTGCGGTTGTCGCGCTCGAACAGCAGGGCTGCACCGCCATGGCAGCGCCGCTGGATGTGACCCGCCCCGAAAGTGTGGCGGATGCCTTCGCCCGTGCGCAGGGCGCCTTTGGTGTTGTTGATATTGTGGTTGCCAATGCCGGCATTGCCGTGACGCGACCGGCGCTGGAGCTGTCGCACGATGACTGGCTGCGCGTGCTGGACGTGAACCTGACCGGCTCGTGGCTGGTGTGCCGCGAGGCGGCAAGCCGGCTGGTCGCAGCCGGACAGCCGGGCAGCATCATTGCCGTATCCTCCATTCTTGCGCAGCGTGTGGCGGCACAGGTTCTCCCCTATGCGGTATCCAAGGCCGGTCTCGAACACATGGTGCGTGCGCTGGCGCTGGAATGGGCGCGCCATGGCATACGCGTCAATGCCCTGGCGCCCGGCTATGTGGAAACGCCGCTGAACCACAGTTTCTTCCAATCCGAAGCCGGGAAAGCCGTACAGCGGCGCATTCCGTCGCGACGGATCGGCAAGGCGGAAGACCTGCTTGGCGCGCTGCTGTTGCTGGCATCGGATGCCTCGGCCCATATGACGGGGTCAACCCTGGTCGTGGATGGCGGGCATCTGCAGTCTGCGCTGTAGGAGTACCTCAGTCATGAATTCCACGATGGATGCCGGTCTTCACCGGCGGGCCGCCAATCACTCGGCGCTGACACCGCTGCAGTTGCTGCAGCGTTCGGCGCTCATCTATCCCCACAAGACGGCGGTCATCGACGGCGACCAGCGTTTCAGCTATGCGGATCTCTATGCGCGTTCGCGCCGGCTGGCATCGGCCCTGGAAAGCATGGGTGTGGCGCCGGGTGACCGCGTGGCCATCCTGTGCCGCAACCGCCACGAGATGCTTGAAGCCCATTATGGCGTGCCCATGGCGGGCGCGGTGCTGAATGCACTGAACACCCGTCTCGATGCCGCCAGCCTGGGCTATATCCTCGCGCATGGCGAGGCGCGCGTGCTCATTCATGATGCCGGCTTTGCCCCGCTGGTGATGCAGGCGCTCGCCGCGCTCGACGGTGAACAGCCCGCGCTCATCCGGGTTGACCGGCTGGACGAAAGGGGCAGCCAGGGTCTGGAATACGAAGCCGTGCTGACCGGGGGCGCGCCCGATTACGCCTGGCATGTGCCGGCGGATGAGTGGGATGCCATCAGCCTGAACTACACTTCGGGCACCACCGGACGACCCAAGGGCGTGGTCTACCACCACCGCGGCGCCTATCTGTCGTCGCTGGGCAATGCCATGGCCATGGGCATGACGCCCGATACCGTCTACCTGTGGACCCTGCCCATGTTCCACTGCAATGGCTGGTGCTACACCTGGGCCGTGACCGCCATGGGCGGCACCCATGTCTGCCTGGATCGTGTGGCAAGCGATGCGGTGCACGAGGCCATGCTGAGCCACGGGGTTACCCATCTATGCGGTGCGCCCGTGGTGCTGAACAGTCTCATCAATGATTTTCATGCGGCGGGGCTGCGCCTGGAGCGGCGCGTCTGCTTTGCTGTGGGTGGTGCCGCACCGCATAGTGCAACGCTCGACAAGGCGAAGGATGTCGGCTTCGATATCATCCATCTCTACGGGCTTACCGAAACCTATGGCCCTGCCAGCGTCTGTGTCTGGCAGGAGGAATGGAAGGACCTGCCGGCCGACGCGCTGGCCCGGCAGCTGGCGCGCCAGGGCGTGGGACTGTACAGTATTGATGAGCTGACCGTTCTCGATCCCGGGACCGGCCGGCCCGTGCCGGCGGATGCCGCCACCATGGGTGAGCTCTGCCTGCGCGGCAATACGCTCATGAAAGGCTATCTCAAGGATGAGGAGGCTACCGGGACGGCCTTGCGGGATGGCTGGTTTCACACGGGAGACTTGGGGGTCCTGCATCCCGACGGCTATGTGGAGATCCGTGACCGGATCAAGGACATCATCATTTCCGGCGGCGAGAACATCTCCAGCCACGAGGTGGAAAATGTCCTCTACGACCATCCGGCGGTCCTGGAGGCTGCCGTGGTGGCACAGCCGGACCCGAAGTGGGGTGAGGTTCCCTGTGCATTCGTCACACTGAAGGCGGATGCTTCCCTGGAGTCCGACGCCTTGCTGGCATTCTGTCGCCGGCACCTGTCGGGCTTCAAGGTTCCCAAGCGTATCATATTCGGGGAGTTGCCGAAAACCTCGACAGGCAAGATCCAGAAGAACAAATTGCGTGAAACCGTGAAGTCGGGTCTCTGACTTCGAACGACCAAGGAGAAGACGATGAAAACACTGAGTAGACAAGGCCTGGCGGTGCTCGCCATGGCCGGGCTGCTGGCTGCGGCGCCGGCCGGTGCCGCCGATGGCCCGATCAAGATCGGTGCCCTCTACATGTTGTCGGGCAGCGCTGCGGCCTATGGCAAGTTTGCCCAGCAGGGCATACAGCTGGCGCTCGACGAGATCAACGGTTCGGGCGGTGTGCTCGGCCGCCAGCTGGAAGTGATGTTCGAGGATAGCGAGGGCAAGGCTGCCACCGCCATCCAGGCGGCGCGCAAGCTCGTGTATCAGAATGGCGCCGTGGGCCTGATGGGGCTGGACAGCTCCGGGGTGGCACAGGGGCTGGTGCCGGTGATTCCCGAGCTCGAGCGCGCGCTCATCATCACCCATGCGGCAACGCCTGATGTCACGGGCAAGCTGTGCAATGCCTATACCTATCGCGTCAGCGTCAACGTGCACCAGAACATGAAGGGTGCTGCGCTGGTGGCGGCCGATAGTGGTGCAAAGAAATGGACCACCATAGGGCCGGATTACGCCTTCGGGCACCAGTCCTGGGAGTTCTTCGGCAAGTATCTGAAGGAGCTTGTGCCGGATGCCGAACTGTCTTCCGATCCCTCCTTTCCACGGTTCGGCGCCGAGGACTTCACCCCCTTCATCAACAGTGTGATGGAGGCCAAGCCCGATGGTGTGCTGATTTCGGTATGGGGCGGGGATCTGGTGAACTTCGTGCGCCAGGCCAACAACCGGGGCTTCTTCGATCAGGGCTTCCAGGTCCTGATGACGGTGGGCGCGGCAACCGAGGTATTGACGGCGCTGGGCGAGCAGATGCCGGAAAACGTCTGGCTGGGTACACGTTACTGGTATGACTCGCACGATACAGAGCTCAACAAGCAGTTCGTGGCCAAGTATCGCGAGACCTACAAGGCGCCGCCCAGCTATAACGCCGAAGGTGCCTATGTCGCCATCTACGCCTACAAGCAGGCCATCGAAAAGGCCGGAAGCACGGATGGCAAGGCCATTGCTGCAGCGCTCAAGGGCGCCAGCGTCAATGCGCCCACGGGTGTGCTGACGTTCCGTGAGGGCGACAACCAGGGGCTGATCGGACCGACCTGGGGACGCACGGCCGCCATGGATGATGCGCTCAAGATCCGCTCCCTGGCCGACATCCGCAACTTCAGCGGCGATGAGGTGACGCCTGCTGTGGATGCCGAGTGCAAGATGTAGCCGCAGTGTAGTGGCGATACACGACAGGCGAAACCACCGCGGGCGCAACCGGGCCCGCGGTGATCAATAACGATAACGAGGGGGCGTCATGAGCGGTATTGCGCTGGCACTGCTGAACAGCCTGGATATCGGGCTGTTGCTGTTCATCATCGCAGTGGGTCTGAACATTGTCTTCGGTGTGCTCAATGTCATCAATTTTGCGCATGGCGCACTCTATATGCTGGGCGCCTACGTGGCCTACAGCTGCATCGCCATACTGGGCCTGTCCTTCTGGCTTGCCCTGATCGTGGCGCCACTGGTGGTGGCCATGCTGGCCGTCCTGGTGGACCGCATCATGCTGCGCTTCATCTACGAGCGCGAGATCTCCGACAGCCTGCTGCTCACTTTCGCCCTGCTCCTCATCCTCAACGAGTCGGTGCGCCAGATCTGGGGAACGGGGATTCATGTGGTGGAGCCGCCGGCCGGCTTCCAGGGCACGATCAGGCTGCCGGGCGGCATCACCTACCCGACCTACAGCCTGTTCGTCGTCATCATGGGCTTTGTGGTCCTGGGCGGGCTGTGGTACCTGTTCAATCGCACCCGGCTGGGCATCATCATGCGCGCGGCGGCGCTGGATCGCGAGATGGCGCAGGCCCTGTGCATCAATACCAAGCGTGTGATCACAGCCGTGTTCGCCTTTGGTGCCTGGCTGGCCGCGCTGGGCGGTGTGGTGGCGGCGCCCATGCGTGCCATCGACCCCGGCATGGGTGACAAGATCATCATCGAAAGTTTCATTGTGGTCGTCATCGGCGGCCTGGGCAGCTTTCCGGGGGCATTGCTGGGCGCCATCGTGCTGGGCCTGCTTCACGGCTTCGGCGGGCGTTACCTGCCGGATATCAATCTTGTCCTGCCATTCATCGGCATGGCGGTTGTGCTGTTGATCAAGCCCCACGGGATCATGGGCAAGGGGGCAGTCACATGAAGCGCCTGCTGCTGGCCCTGATGGCCCTGATCCTGGCAGTGGGCCTCGTGGTCCTGCCCTGGATTGCGCCGTACTTCTATATCTTCATTGCCACCGAGATCCTCATACTGGGCCTGTTTGCCACCAGTTTCAATCTGATCTTCGGCTATACCGGCATGCTCAGCTTCGGCCATGCCGCCTTCTTCGGCATCGGCGCCTATGCCAGTGCCATGCTGCTCATGGGTTCGCCCTGGCCCCTGCTGGCCTGTCTGGCTGTTGCCATCGTTGCCGGTGCCGTGCTGGGCCTGGTGATCGGCTTCTTCAGTGTGCGTCTGGATGAGGTCTATTTCGCCATGCTGACCCTGGCCTTCGGCATGATGGTCTTTGCGGTCGTGCACCAGTGGCGCTCGGTCACCAACGGCAGTGACGGCATTGCCGGCTTCCGCATGGGCGGTCTGGGCCTGGGCATGGAGCTGACGCTGGGCAACCCGGCGGTCTACTACCACGTGGTGCTGGCCATCGTGGCATTGGCCATGGCCGTGCTCTACCTGATCTGCCGTTCCTCCTTCGGCCTGGTCCTGCGCGCCATTCGCGAGAATCCGGAACGCGTGGCTTTCTGCGGTCTGAACGTACGTCATTACCGCCTGGCTGCCTTCACCATATCGGGTGCATTCTCGGCGCTGGCGGGCGGCCTGATGGCACCCTTTCTGCGTATTGCCAGCCCCGAGCTGGTGCACTGGACGATGTCGGCCGAACCCGTGCTCATGTCCATCCTGGGCGGCACGGGCTATTTCCTCGGGCCCCTGTTCGGCGCCGGCATGTTCGTGCTGCTCAAGACCATCATTACCGACATCACCCAGGCGTGGATGCTGGTACTGGGCATCATTCTCGCCATCATGGTGATATTCTTCCGGCGTGGCCTGCTGGGTACTTTCCTGGACCGTTGGCTGGAGAAATCATGAGCGATCCGATTCTGGAAACCCGGGCGTTGTCACGCCGCTTCGGTGGTGTGGCCGCTGTCTCGGACATGAGTATTTCGGTGGCTGAGCGCGAGACCCTGGCCATCATCGGGCCCAACGGGGCGGGCAAGACGACGTTCTACAACATGCTTTCGGGGCGCATGACGCCCACCAGCGGGCAGATTTTCTTCCGCGGTCAGGATATCACCGGTCTGCCGCCGCACAAGATCAGCCGTCTGGGTATTTCGCGCTCGTTTCAGATCAACAACATCTTCACCGAGATGACCGTGCGCGAGAATGTCGAGGTGGCCGTCACGGCCCTGTGGGGCGACAGTCGCCGGTGGTACAACATCGCCTCGCGCAACCGCGCCGTGCAGGAGCGCGCCCAGATCCTGCTTGACCAGCTGGAAATCGGGCATATGGCCGACCAGCGCGCCGGCGTCATCAGCTACGGCGACAAGCGTCTGGTCGAGATTGCCGTGGTGCTCGCGACCGAGCCCACCCTGGTATTGCTCGACGAACCGACGGCGGGGATGACACCCGAGGAAACCCGGCGCGTAACCGCGCTGGTGAAACAGCTGGCAGCCAGCGGTACCTATACCTTCATCATCACCGAGCACGACATGAGCGTGGTCTTCGACCTGGCGCATCGCATCCTGGTCATGCATCGCGGGAAGCTGCTCGTCATGGGTTCGCCCGAGGAAGTCCGGCAGCACCCCGACGTGCGCAAGGCCTATCTGGGTGAGGCTCAGGATGAGACTCTGGGGGAGGCCGTGTCATGATGCTGGAAGTAAAAGACATCCACACCTATTACGGCGAGAGCCACGCCCTGCAGGGTGTGTCGCTCACGGTGGCCGAAGGCGAGACGATCTGCCTGCTGGGTCGCAACGGTGCGGGCAAGAGCACGACGCTGCGCAGCATCATCGGCCTGACGCCGCCCCGGCGCGGCAGCATCCGCTTCGATGGCGAGGAGATCTGCGGTCTGCCCGCCTGGCGCATCGCCCGCATGGGCATCGGCCTGGTGCCCGAGGACAGGCGCATCTTTCCCGGCCTGAGCGTGCGCGAGAACCTGAGTGTGGCCGCCTACCAGCGCCCCGGGACACCCAAGCAGTGGACGGTGGAGCGCGTCTTCGACGAATATCCCATGCTGGCCGAGCTGGCCGATCAGGACGGGAGCACGCTGTCGGGCGGGCAGCAGCAGATGCTGGCGGTGGCGCGGTCCCTGATGAGCGAGCCGCGCCTGCTGCTGCTCGATGAGCCCAACGAAGGTCTGGCGCCGGTGATCGTGCAGCAGATCGGCGCGCTGATCGACAGCCTGGCGCAGGGCACGACCATCATCTTCACCGATCAGAGCGTGCACTTTGCCCTGCGTCATGCGCGGCGTGCCTACATTCTCGAAAAGGGACGTGTGGTTCACGAGGTCGAGACCCGGACCCTGGCCGAAGATGCGGAATTGCAGGAGCGCTACCTGTCGGTTGCCTGAAGCAAGGCCTCAGGCCGGGTTCAGGACAGCCGCTTCGGGCGGCGGGGGCAGGGTATCGGGTGTCAGCCGGTGCATTTCCTCGCGGATCAGGCGCGAGGCCTTTACCATCTGTCGTATCGGATAGGCCAGCGTAGCCAGCTCGCCTTCGGTCTCGATGCCGGCCGGTGGTTCGGCAGGCTGGTCGGCCAGGAAGCGCGTGACTGCATCCAGCGAGGCCTGTATGCCGGGCGGTACTTCGTCCAGATCCGCGAGCACGGGCACGGCGGCGGCGATCTGCGAGGCCAGGATGTGGTACTGCAGGAGCAGGCGGTTGAATTCCGCCACGTTGACCTGCTGGCGCTCGGGTTCATCCATCATGCGGTAGAAGGCGGCCGCAAAATTGCTGAAGGCGGTATAGGCCTGCTGGTGGGTCAGGCGCCAGGCGGTTTCGGCCTCGGCCTGCTCGCGTACCAGGGTGTCCCGTGCCTCGTCCGGCGTTTCGGCGTCGGCCATGCGTTGTGCGCGTGTCAGGTGTGCGTAGTTCAGCCCGGCCGCCAGGAAGTTGCGGTTGGCGCGCCAGGCGGCCTTGGCAAGCGAAGCCATGAAATTGTGCTCCCACCAGGGCAGCAGTGTGCTGCACGCAAAGGCGATGCCGCTGGCGATGATGGTGTCGAACAGGCGTTCGCCCACCGTCGCCATGCCTGCGCCCGACAGGAAGTGGAAGACGAGCAGCACGAACACCGTGTTGAAGATGGCCGACATCAGATAGCTGAGCTGAATCAGGCTGTAACCCATGATGCTGGCGGCCACCATGAGGGCCAGATAGACCTCGACATTGTCTGTGGCCTTGAACAGCACCAGCGCAAGAATGCAGCCGATGAGCGTGCCGGCCAGCCGGCGCGTGTTGCGCTGGCGCGTGAGTGCATAGCCGGGCTTCATGATCACCAGCAGTGTGAGGATGATCCAGTAGTGATGACTGGTGAAGCCCGGCAGCAGGGCGTGCAGGCGTGCGCCGTGATCAAGCAGGGCCGAAAAGCTCATGGCAATGAAACAGGCCGCCGTCACGCGCAGGGCGTAGCGGAAATGGGGCGAATCCATGCGCAGGTTGCTGGTCAGCAGGCTCAGGCGGATATCCTGGCGCGACAGGAAGCGGGCAAAGGATTTCTTCAGACGCTGGTCGAGCAGGCGCACATCGGTTTCGGGCCGGACGTGACCGGCCAGGCGCTGGATGATGCGTGCTGCATTGCGCAGACGGCGCAGGATCTGCACCAGCAGGGCATAGACTTCGGGCTCGCGCGCATTCAGGCTGTCCCGGCGGTACTTTTCAAGTTCATATTCGATGGCCCACAGCTCGGCCTTGACGCTTTCGCGCCGCTCCGTGGGCCGGTTGCGCGCCAGATCAAGCGCGATGCGCTCCAGGTTGATCGACATCTTGTGCAGGGCATCCCGGCTGAAGATGAGCACATCGCTGTCGGGCAGGCGTTCGCGCAGCGTGGCGTAATCGGTCTGGGTGGCGATCATGTTGTCTACGAGCGCCACCATATCCGTGAAGGCATTCAGCGTGGCGATGCGCAGATGGTCGCCCGGCCGTCGGCCGTGTGGCATGTCGCGCAGCAGGACGTCGCGTGCGGCCTGCTGGCTCTCCGTCATGCTTGCCTGGCGTGCAATCAGCCTGCGGTAGCTTTCATCCAGCGGGATGGCCATGTCGTAGAACTGTGAGCGCACACGAATGTAGTCGGCCGTGGCAAACATGGCCACCGACAGGGCCTGCAGGCCGGCGCGATGCCAGCTCAGCCGATGGATCAGCGTGCTGAAGCTGAAGTAGTACAGGCCGCCCAGGAAGGTCCAGGCCGTGTGCGCAAGCACCGCATGCCCGTCCATGGGGGTGCGCATGGTGAGCGTCATGAGCAGCAGGCAGGCAAAGCCGAGCAGCCCGCCTTGCTTGCCGAATACCGTGAACATGCTGAAGAAGAAGGCCAGCGCGGGCACGAGCAGCCACAGACCCAGCATGTGGCCCGTAGCCAGCCCGGTGAGCGCGGCCGTGAGCGAGCCCAGGGCGATGGCAAGCAGCATGCCGGTGCGACCATAGCGCCGCGGGCCGCCGGGCTGATCCAGTATGGCGACGCAGGCGGCACCGATGGAGGCAACCACGCCGATGTCATACCAGTGCAGCAGGCCGCCCAGGATGAGCGCAGGCGACAGGACACCCAGCGCCTGGCGAAGGCCGCTGAAGAAGTAGTGGCTGTAGATGAAGCGCAGCAGGGTATGGGTGGAGATTTCCATGGCGTTCCGGCAGTGGGTGTCCCCATTTTCCCACAGGCGCGTCGCAATGGTGCCGATGGGCTGGTGGCAGACCCCTTTGCGCCAGGGGTTTCGTTTGCGCGTTGCAACATAACACGGTAAAGTTACGGTGTGGTCTGGCCCTGCATCCGGGTCAGGCTTCCAAGGCTCTGTTATCCGGGCTATCCGCCCGGTTTTTTGCGCCTGTATCACCTTGCTGCTGGCCGCGTCACAAGCGTGTGTTGCCGGGCGTTCGTTTCTGCCTCCCACGCCTATTTTGGGCGTTCGTGCCGTGTTTCGACGGGTGCGGGCCGGATGGGCAGGGTGTCCGGGTGAATTGGTTCCGTGAACCATGCAACGCCGCGGCATCCCGCCCGATCTGGGCTCAACCCCGGGCCTTGTCAGGCCAGTCGGGGCATGGGTGCGGGTATTGAAAGGAAAGACAACATGGAACTCAATGGCGCAGAAATCGTCGTACGATGCCTGGCCGAGCAGGGCGTCGAACACGTATTCGGCTACCCTGGCGGCGCAGTGCTCTACATTTACGACGCCATCTACAATCAGGACAAATTCAAGCATATCCTCGTTCGTCACGAGCAGGCAGCCATACATGCGGCCGATGCCTATTCGCGCTCGTCGAACAAGGTGGGCGTGGCACTGGTGACCAGCGGCCCCGGAGTCACGAACTCGGTGACCGGCGTTGCCACCGCCTACATGGACTCCATCCCCATGATCATCATCACCGGCCAGGTGCCCACGGGTGCCATCGGCCAGGATGCCTTCCAGGAATCCGACACCGTGGGCATTACGCGGCCCTGCGTCAAGCACAACTTCCTGGTGCGCGATATCCGTGATCTGGCCGAGACCATGCGCCGGGCCTTCTACATTGCCACCAGCGGGCGCCCCGGCCCGGTGCTGGTGGACATCCCCAAGGACATCACGGTTGCCACCTGCAAGTTCACCGCCAAGCGTGGCGAGGTGAAGATGCGTTCGTACGCCCCCATCATCAAGGGGCATCAGGGCCAGATCAAGAAAGCCGTGCAGCACCTGCTCGCCGCCGAGCGTCCGGTCATCTACACCGGCGGCGGCGTGGTGCTCTCGAATGCCTCGCCGGAGCTGCGAGAGCTGGTCGACATGGTGGGTGCGCCCTGCACCAACACCCTCATGGGGCTGGGGTCCTTCCCGGCGAGCGATCCGCGCTTCATCGGCATGCCCGGCATGCACGGTACCTATGAAGCGAACATGGCCATGCAGAACTGCGATGTGCTGCTCGCCATCGGCGCGCGCTTCGACGATCGCGTCATCGGCAATCCGCGCCATTTCTCGCAGGTCGCCCGCAAGATCATCCATATCGATATCGACCCCTCGTCCATCTCCAAGCGGGTTCAGGTCGATGTTCCCATTGTCGGCAATGTCAAGGACATCCTGCAGGACATGACGGTGCTGTACCGCGAAGCCGCAGCAGAGACCGCGCCCAACAAGGCGGCGCTCGAGCGCTGGTGGGAGCAGGTGAATGCCTGGCGTGCCAGGGATTGCCTCGCCTACGAGGCGTCCGACACCGTCATCAAGCCGCAGTTTGTCGTACAGAAACTCTGGGAAGTCACCGAAGGCAAGGCTTTTGTCACTTCCGACGTGGGCCAGCACCAGATGTGGGCCGCCCAGTATTACGGCTTCGACGAACCGCGCCGCTGGCTCAATTCCGGCGGTCTGGGCACCATGGGTGTGGGCCTGCCCTATGCCATGGGCGTGCAGATGGCCAATCCCGGTGCCGATGTGGCCGTGATCACGGGTGAGGGCTCCATCCAGATGAACATCCAGGAGCTGTCCACCTGCACCCAGTTTCGCCTGACGCCCAAGATCGTGTGCCTGAACAACCGCTACCTGGGCATGGTGCGCCAGTGGCAGCAGATCGAATACGGTTCGCGCTATTCGGAGTCCTATGTCGATGCGCTGCCGGATTTTGTGCGGCTGGCGGAAAGCTACGGCCACGTGGGCGTGCAGATCAGCGATCCGGCGGATGTCGAGCCTGCGTTGCGCGAGGCCTTCGGCAAGTACAAGGACCGGCTGGTCTTCCTGGATTTCATCACGGACCCGACCGAAAATGTCTGGCCCATGGTCAAGGCCGGACGCGGTCTGACGGAAATGCTGCTTGGCTCGGAGGACCTGTGACATGGCTGCCCCAAAACATATCATCTCTGTCCTTCTCGAGAACGAACCCGGCGCGCTGTCACGCGTGGTCGGGCTGTTCTCGGCCCGAGGCTACAACATCGAGACGCTGACGGTCGCGCCGACCGAAGATGAAACCCTGTCGCGCATGACGATAGTCACCAAGGGTTCGGACGCCGTCATCGAACAGATCACCAAGCACCTGAACCGGCTGGTTGACGTGGTCAAGGTCGTTGACCTGACCGAAGGCAGCCACGTCGAGCGTGAGCTCATGCTCATCAAGGTGCGCGCCGTGGGTCGCGAGCGCGATGAAATGAAGCGCCTGTCGGATATCTTCCGCGGGCGCATCATCGACGTAACCGACAAGATCTACACGATAGAGCTGACTGGTGTACAGGAGAAGATCGAGGCCTTCATCGAGGCGCTCGACCGTACATCGATACTCGAGACCGTGCGTACGGGCGTGTCCGGCATCAGCCGTGGCGAGCGCGTACTCAAGCTGTAAACCCCTCTGAAATCTCTGGAGCACGAATAAAATGAATGTCTTCTATGACAAGGATTGCGACCTGTCCCTCATCAAGGGGCGTACCGTGGCCATCATCGGCTATGGCTCACAAGGCCATGCCCACGCCCTCAACCTGCATGAGTCGGGTGTGAAGGTTGTGGTCGGTCTGCGCCGCAGTGGCGCATCCTGGGCCAAGGCCGAGAATGCCGGTCTTTCGGTGATGGAAGTGGCCGATGCCGTCAAGGGCGCCGATCTGGTCATGATTCTCCTTCCCGACGAGAACATCGCCGAAGTCTATCGCAATCAGGTGGCGGACAACATCAAGCCGGGTGCAGCACTGGCCTTTGCCCACGGGTTCAACATCCATTACGGGCAGGTGACGCCCCGTGACGACATCGATGTCATCATGATTGCGCCCAAGGCGCCCGGCCACACCGTCCGCGGCACCTATGTCCAGGGCGGCGGCGTGCCCGCGCTGGTTGCCGTGCATCAGGACAATTCAGGCGCCGCACGCGATGTGGCACTGTCCTATGCTTGCGCCATCGGCAGCGGCCGTGCCGGCATCATCGAAACCAACTTCCGCGAAGAGACCGAGACCGACCTGTTCGGCGAGCAGGCCGTGCTGTGCGGCGGTACGGTGGAGCTCATCAAGGCCGGTTTCGAGACCCTGGTCGAAGCCGGTTATGCGCCGGAAATGGCCTACTTCGAGTGCCTGCATGAGCTCAAGCTCATCGTTGACCTGATCTACGAAGGCGGCATCGCCAACATGAACTACTCCATCTCCAATAATGCCGAGTTCGGCGAATACGAGACGGGGCCGAAGATCGTCAACGACGAGACGCGTCGCGTCATGCGCGAGTGCCTGGCGCAGATCCAGTCCGGAGAGTATGCGAAGAAGTTCATCCTGGAGCACGCAGCCGGTGCACCCACGCTCACCTCGCGTCGTCGCATCAACGCCGAGTCCCAGATCGAGGAAATCGGTGGCAGGCTGCGTGCCATGATGCCCTGGATTGCGGCCAACAAGCTGGTGGATCAGAGCAAGAACTGATCGCTTATCGGTGTTATGGCCGATAGCATTTGAGCTGCTACCTCGCTAATGGTGGGGTAGCAACTTCGCATTTGTATTCGAATTGTCCTGATCATGGTGCACAAGGCGCTATGGGATCGGTTAGCGGTCTATGTGTTCATGATTGCACTTTAAAAACCATGCCCGCAATTATCAAGGTTTAATCACAAATCGTTGTTTTAATATTTTCTTCAAGGCATTTCGAAAGGAAAATAGTGCGGGTAGTGGTGGCTCGGAAGTGCGCCAAATTAATGAAATAGGGATGGAGTCAGGATAAAATGGCGCGCTAATCATAGAGAGATTGCGCGTTTGAAAATGACGTTGTGCCAAGCTGCGCGGCACTGTACCCAAGAGATTCGTTGCAGCAACAATATCCATGTTGGAATGTGCATTGTGTGATTCGATGACTGGTGATGGCGGTATCAGACCTTGCGCAAGAAATAGCTTGTCAAAAGCTAATCGAGTAGAAAATGGTGCAGGTGGCAATATCCAGCTTTCACGAGCTAGAGATGGGAGGTCGATGAGGGCATTGGAATAACAAGGATGATTATAACGACTAATAAAGCAACGAGGTTCATCATAAAGCTTTAATTGTTGAATCCCTACGCCTTCAGAATCTAATGATGATATTCGCCCCAGCCGCCCAACGATGCAGTCCAGCTCTCTGACGAGAAAGGCATCTGTAAGCCCAGCAACGGTTCCCTCTGTAATTTCTATCTTTATAGCAGGTGAGTCCCGGAGAAGGATACATAGGGTTCGCGGTATTAAAGTAACCATTGCCAGGCTAAGTGCGCCTACTCTGAGCCTTGCTCCTCCATGCTCCTGAATAAGCACAGCTTCTTCACGTGCGGACTCAATTTCCCGTAATGCCATAGCGAACCTGCGCAATGCCGTTATGCCCGCGGGGGTCAGTTCGACGCCTCGTGCACCCCGTTTTACAAGAACGACACCGAAAATCGCCTCAAGCTCTTTGAGCATGGAGCTGGTAGCAGATTGTGTTAGATGCAGCTGCTCGCTGGCCCTCGTGATTGACTTGACTTCGTGCAGTAGCTGCAGGAGCTCCAAGTGGCGTAATTTCAGATGCCTGTACTGTAGAATTCCCGGCTTTGTCAGTTGAGTCATCGGATTTTTCTATGGATTAAGCAAAAATATGCGCTATTTAACAAGGCTCGAATCAATCATACTGAGGTCATCAGGGTCCCGCAAATCGGAAGTGGATCCCACCGAAGGAGAGTGTAATGAGAAAAAATTGTCTGAGATTCGCCATGTTGGCGCTAGCACTGGTTCCAGCATTCGGCCATGCTGCCTCGGAGCTAAAGTTCCCAGAGCGACCGATACATTTGGTTACTCCATTTCCACCAGGCGGCGGGACGGACGCAGTCGCACGCATACTAGCTGATAAGCTCGGCAATGAATTGGGTCAGCCGGTTATCGTCGAAAATAAAGGCGGAGCCGGGGGTACTCTCGGTACCAACATTGCCGCAAAAGCAGCGCCGGATGGCTATACGATTGTGCTTGGAAGTAGTGCGACCCATGCCATAAACCCCAGTCTGTATCCCAACCTGACATATGACCCTGTATCAGACTTCACGCCAATATCGACGGTAGCGACGACGCCCTTGCTGCTGATGGTAAATGCGTCTCTGCCGGTTCAGAATGTGTCAGATCTTATAGAATTATCTAAATCAAAAGTCGAACCGGATAGCTTAACATTTGCATCGGCAGGAGTAGGCTCTGCGCAGCACCTTGGCGCAGAGATGTTTAAGTCAATAACGGGTGCCACATTTCTACACATACCCTATAAGGGAGCAGGCCCGGCGATGGTCGATCTATTAGCTGGTCACGTGGATGTGATGTTCGACACGATGCCTTCCGCACTGCCTCAAGTCAAATCAGATAAATTGAAAGTATTAGGGATTAGCAGTCCAGCCAGAAATAGGGATCTTCCGGATATTCCGGCAATAGGGGAATCTGTACCCAATTATGAGGTTGTTACGTGGTATGGGATCTTCTCACCGAAAGAAACTCCCGAGCCAATAGTGCAAAAGCTAAATGATGCAATAAAAGCTGTTTTGAATTCCGATGATGTGAAGCGACAATTTAAGGAGGCTGGAATTGAGCCCAGTTGGAGCACACCAAATGCGCTGATGGAAACACTACAACAAGATATTCCGAAATGGAGATCTGTGATTGAAAATTCAGGAGCAAGAATTGAATAATAATATACTGGATCAAAGCATGGACAGTATTGCTTGCGAAAATATAGATCGCGTTATGAATATCGAAATGCGAGGTCCAGGTACACTACCGAGGGGGATCAAATGGAATATGTATCAGATGGCGCGAAGAATAACAGATGTCCCTTTGACTCAGGCGGCAGCCTTGTTGCTTTATCTGGAGAGCCCTAAAAGGATCTTAATTGTAAGCGGTGCTGCTGTTCCTCAACATATGCCTGTCGGTGAAAATGATGGACCTCTGGGCTCAGTGGTTCTCGCACGGTCTTTGACAGCCTTAGGCCATAAGGTTTCCATACTGACGGACACAATGGCGGCAATGCCATTTAAGGAATTGATACGAGCTTGCGATATAGATGTTGAGGTTATTGAGATTTCTGTGAATGATTCGGAACTACAATATCATATAGCGGAAGATAATGATGTTTTCTGTGCCATCGAGCGACTGGGTGGAAATACATCGGGAATAATTTACGGCGCTACAGGGGTCTCGCGAGCACCGTTCAGGGCAAATGTTGATTTGCTTTTCAATTATGCCCGTAAACTAGGGAAGACAACGATCGGGATTGCGGATGGTGGAAATGAAATTGGATGCGGAAATATACATCAACGCCTCTGCAGTGAACTTCCCGATTATTCATTTAGTGATGTTACGCCATGTGGTGGCGGCGTATATTCAGTTGTTGAGACGGATCTCTTGGTTATTTCTAGTACATCAAATATGGGTGCGTATGCGATTACAGCGGGTCTCGCGCTTTTATACAATAACTTGTCATTGTGTCATACGGCAAAAGAGGAGACGGCATTAACATATATTGGTGTCGGCCTTGGGTTAATAGATGGCGGTAGTGGAAAATTGAGACCTTGGTGTGATGGTGTTCCGCTTGTCGGAAACTGTGCGATGATCGAGATGATGCATACCATAGTTGCGCAATCACTAGGTGAACCTAATGTGCGAGACTTCTGAGTTGAAAAAATTGATAGAGATGGAAAATGGAACAAAAAAAGATTTTCGCCAATATCAGTCGTTTGAATGAATATATGGATGCAGCAGGTCTTGATGCGCTTGTATTGAGATCGGGACAAAATTTCACATATCTGACGCAAGTGGTATACCCGGGGACACTTGCTCGACATCAAGACCTTGTGGATTCGGCTCGCGCGGTAATTTTACTTTGGCCAAGGCATGGGACGCCTTGTATTATTACAAATAAGACTGCAGCGGGCCTGGCGCGACGCGACGCAGCGAATATGGATATCTACCTATACGAGGGTTATCTCGAATCTCCTTATGATGTGTTGACAAAAGCTGTTGCTGATAACGGCTTATCTACCGCTAAGATAGGGTTTGAGAAGTACTATACCAATGCGGCTGACTGGGAGAGAGTTAAAACAACGAATCCGCAGATGGAGATGGTTGCTTGCGATGATCTTATGGATAGAGTTCGCTGGATTAAAACTGAAGCGGAAATTGAACAGATTCGCAAAGCAGCAGATATGCTTGATGATGTCTATCTAGATGTTTTCTCTAATATACGATACGGAGATAGTGAGAGAAAAATTCATGCAAACATGATTGAGGCATGCCTATCTTGTGGGTTCGAATGGGCACATGGCATCTTGAATTCAGACAAAAATATCATTCCGTACGCTGGTGAAAGCGACTTTGTCGTTCGTAAAGGTGATGTCATTAGAACCGATTATGTAGCTTACCTGAAATCATATCCCGGCCATCAATCTAGAAATGTGATTTTAGGACGTCCAAGTGCGTTGCAAATCGCCGATTATAGAAGAAATTTAGAGATCTATCGGGAAGCGATATCTCGGTGTCGCGCAGGTGCGATCGTCGGCGATATTTATGAATTTGTGATGGAGGAATTCAAGAAGAGCCAATGGTCTTACAATTCATTGCTGATTGGGCATGGTGTTGGCCCTTGGTGGCACCAGCAGGAGCCGATTCTTAAAAAGGGATCTACGGTTCGCCTGGAAAAGGGAATGGTCCTTGCGCTGGAACCACATAAGGATCATTGGCACGTACAAGATATGATCCTGATTGGCGAAGGCGATCCAATACTCCTTTCATCCAAATTTAATACTGATGAACCATATGTTGTTGGCTAGAATCGATATTTAGCTAAATCAGGCCACAGGCTGAAAAAACCCCGACGGCATCTGCACCGTCGGGGTTTTTTCTGTCCACCGCCCGGCAGGGCGGCAGACTTCAGGCTTACATCATCGCAATCAGACGTAGTCCTTGTACTTCTCCAGCAGACGTACCGGCTTGGACAGCGCATCACGGCGGAAGGGATCGCCCAGCTCGCGCGTGCACATGATTTCCAGGATGGTCGTCTTGCCTTCGTTCATCTGGCGATCGATCGCCTTCTTGAGCGCCGGGCCCACGTCCTCGATACGGTCTACCGTGACGCCCTCGGCGCCCATGGAGCGTGCGATTTCTGCGAAGGAGGGGTTCTCCAGCTCACCGGCAACGAAGCGGCGATTGTAGAAATCCACCTGGTTCTTCTTCTCGGCACCCCACTGGCGGTTGTGGAACACAACGGCGGTGACGGGAATGTTCTCGCGCACGCAGGTGAGCGTTTCCATCATGCTCATGGCCCAGGCACCGTCACCCGCGTAGGAGATCGCCGGACGATGGGGGGCCGCCATCTTGGCACCGATGATGGTGGGGAAGGCGTAGCCGCAGTTGCCATAGGACATGGCGGCAAAGAAGCTGCGCGGCTTCTCGAAGCGCAGATAGCTGTTGGCGATGGAGTTGATGTTGCCGATGTCGGTGGACACCATCACATCTTCGGGCATGGCCTTCTCGAGCTCGCGCAACACCTGGCGCGGGTGCAGGTATTCACCGCCGGAGAACGGCTTCTCGCCCCTGGCTTCCTCGATCATGTCCAGGCTGAAGGGGTCGCGCTCGTGCGTCCATTCGTCGAGCTCCTTCTCCCAGGCGGCCTTTTCATCGGCGATCTTGCGCGCGCGCTCATCCTTGTTTGCATCGCTGGCCAGTGTGCGGTTGCTCAGGCGCGACAGCAGGGCTTCGGCAGCCGCCTTGGCGTCACCGCAAATGCCGACGGAAATCTTCTTCACCAGACCCAGCATCTTGTTGTCGGCGTCAATCTGGATGATCTTGGCGTCCTGCGGCCAGTAGTCCATGCCGTGCTGGGGCAGGGTGCCGAAGGGTCCAAGACGCGAGCCGAGTGCCACAACAACATCGGCCTGCGCGATCAGCTTCATGGCGGCCTTGGAGCCCTGGTAGCCCAGCGGTCCGCACCACAGCGGATGGCTGGCGGGGAAGGAGTCATTGTGCAGGTAGCTGTTGACGACGGGCGCGCCCAGACGTTCGGCCAGTGCCTTGCACTCCTCGACCGCATCGGCCATGACGACACCACCGCCGGAAATGATGACGGGGAACTTGGCCTTGGCCAGCAGCTCGGCGGCTTCGTTCAGGCTGCTTTCGCCGCCGGCACCCCGGTCCAGGAAGGACGGCTTGGGGATTTCGCAGGTGATTTCGCCATAGAAATAGTCACGCGGGATGTTCAGCTGCGTGGGGCCCATTTCGCTCAGGGCGCGATCGAAGCAGCGACCGGTGAACTCCGCCATGCGGGCCGGGTTGGTCACATGGCCCTGGTATTTGGTGAACTCCTGGAACATGGGCAGCTGGTCGGCTTCCTGGAAACCGCCCAGACCAATGGAGTTGGTACCGGTCTGCGGTGTGACGATGACGACGGGGCTATGGGCCCAGTAGGCGGCGGCGATCGAGGTAACGCAGTTGCTGATGCCGGGGCCGTTCTGCCCGATGACCACACCGTGGCGGCCCGAGACGCGCGAATAGCCGTCGGCCATGTGGCCTGCGCCCTGTTCGTGAACGACGGGAATCAGACGGATGCCGGCGGGCGCGAAGATGTCCATGGCATCCATGAAGGCCGAGCCCATGATGCCGAACATTTCCGTGACGCCGTGTGCTACCAGCGTCTCGACAAAGGCTTCCGAGGGTGTCATTCTGGTCATGCCGGATACGACAGTGCGCGTATCTGCGGGGGATGAGTCCTTGCTCATGAGAACTATTCTCCTGAAATGGTGTGTGGAAGTGGTACGGTGGGTCTTGAATTCTTGGGTCTTGAACGGGTCTTGAACTCTCGTTTGATACGGCAAGTGTCCCCGATATTGGGGGATGTTGTCAAGCAAATATCTCGAATTTCGATATGCGATAGTCCAAAAATCGTAAATGTTGTAAGATTGCCGAATCGATAAAGGAGGTCTGCATGAGCGCAACCAAGGATGCTGTTTCCGCCCCGGCCGATTTCGGTGCGATGCTGCCCGATCGCGAGGTGTCCGCAGGTGCCGTCTTCGGCATTGACAGCGATTTTCGTGTTCCGGCCTTCAGTGAACGCACGGACCATGTGCCCGATGTCGATCCGGCCTATCGCTTTCATCCGGAAGTCACCCTGGCAATTCTGGCGGGCTTTGCGCATAACCGCCGCGTCATGGTGCATGGGCGCCACGGCACGGGCAAGTCCACCCATATAGAACAGGTGGCGGCCCGTCTGAACTGGCCCTGCGTGCGCGTCAATCTGGATGGGCACATCACCCGTCTGGACCTGGTGGGCAAGGATGCCATTGTGATCGAGGACGGCCTTCAGGTGACGGCCTTCCAGGAAGGCATCATTCCCTGGGCGCTGCAGCGGCCGGTGGCCCTGGTGTTCGACGAGTACGATGCCGGGCGCCCCGACGTGATGTTCGTCATCCAGCGCATTCTCGAGCGGGACGGCAAGTTCACACTGCTGGATCAGAACCGGGTCATTTCCCCGCATCCGGCTTTTCGCCTGTTCGCCACAGCCAACACGCTGGGCCTGGGCAACCTCTCGGGACTCTATCAGGGAGTTCAGGTGCTCAATCATGCCCAGATCGACCGCTGGAGCATTGTGGCCACACTGGATTACCTCTCACCCGAGGAAGAGGTGGAAATCGTTGCTGCACGCGTGCCTTCGAAGAACACCGAGCGTGGTCGCGCCCTGATCCGGTCCATGGTGGCGCTTGCCAACCTGACACGCAAGAGCTTCGAGGCGGGTGATCTGTCATCTCTGATGTCGCCCCGCACCGTCATTACCTGGGCCGAGAACTGCGAAGTCTTCCGCGACCCTGCCGTGGCCTTTCGCTATGCTTTCCTGAACAAGTGCGACGAGGCCGAAAGGCCGCTGGTGGCGGAGTTCTACCAGCGTTGCTTCAATACCGAGCTGGCGGAATCCTGGGTACGCAGCCCCGGAGCCGTGCATGGCTGAGCCGTTGCGCCTGCACCGGCAGCAACAGCAGCTCGAGGAGCTGTCCTCGGCAAGCCTGCGTGCCCTGACCGGTGATGCGCGTCTGGCCTGGCGCCAGTTCGAGCTCTATCGTGACGAGCGTCGTCTTGCCATGTATGCACCGCATCTGCGGGTGGCGCCCGAGCGGCGCTCCCTGCCGGTGCTGCGCGGGATTGCGGATGCCCAGGCCTTGCGCCTCCGGCACAGCGATCCGGATCTGTTTCGGCGCACCTGTCCCGGGGAACCGATCGCCCGCCTGGTGTTCGAGCTCATGGAGCAGTTGCGCGTCGAAACCCTGATACCGCCCCATTTGCCGGGGGTGCGAGCCAATATTCATGCCCGCTTCATGGCCTGGTCGGGCGAGGTCCACCAATCGGGGCTCACCGAGAGCACGATAGGCATCCTGCTGTATACCGTGGTGCAGATGGCCTGGTCGCGCCTGAACGCATTGCCGGTGATGCAGGAGACGGAGGACTTCGTCGAGGTGACGCGTGCGCGCACGGCGCGCAAGATCGGTCCCGCCCTGCGTGGCATGCGCGAGCATCGCGACGACCAGGCAGCCTTTGCGCTCCATGCCGCGGCCCTGGCGGAGATTGTGGCGGACAGCATTCACGAGGCGCGCGAAGAGGAGGACGATGCCGACAGTCGCATCGCCAAGGCCGGACGCGCGCTTGCACTGCTGCTGGACTTTGACGCGCCCGATCCGCCGCCGCCTCCCGTGGCCGGCACGGGCGACAGCCGGGTGCTGGAGGAGGCGGGCGGGCAGTACCGCATCTTCACGACGGATTTCGATGTCGAGGTGGATGCGGCGGACCAGCTGCGCGCGGATCTGCTGAAGGAATACCGCGTCGAGCTCGACGCCCTGGTGGCGCGCCAGGGCGTGAATCGCAATCGGCTGTCGCGTCTGCTGATGGCGGCGCTGGGCAGCGACTGGATTGATGGCCGAAAGGGTGGCGAGGAAGAGGGCCTGATCGATGGCCGGCGCCTGGCGGGTCTGGTGAGCTCACCGCTGGATCGGCGCATCTTCACGCAGGAGCGCTGGGTGCGACGGGCGAATTGTGCAATCAGCTTCCTGATCGATTGCTCCGGCTCCATGAAGGTGCATGCCCGTCCCGTTGCCGTGCTGGTCGATGTGCTGGGCCGCACCATGGAGCGCCTGGGCGCAAGCGTCGAGGTTCTGGGTTTCAGCACGGGCGCCTGGAATGGCGGGCGGGCGTATCGCCAGTGGCTGCGCCAGGGAAAGCCCCTGCGGCCGGGGCGGCTCAACGAGCTGAGTCATCGCGTGTTCAAACCGGCCGACAAGTCCTGGCGCCAGGGGCGTGCCGGTATTGCCGCCCTGTTCAAGGCCGATCTGTTTCGCGAAGGCGTGGACGGCGAAGCCCTGCAGTGGGCGGCCGGCCGCCTGCTCGCCCGCGATGCCGCGCGTCGCATCCTCATCGTCATTTCAGATGGCTGTCCCATGGACAGCGCCACCCAGCTCGTCAATGACGAGCATTATCTGGACACCCACTTACGACAGGTGGTGCGCCGGCTGGAGGCTCGCCACCGGATGGAAGTGGTCGGTGTGGGGGTGGGCCTGGATCTGGGACCTTTCTATCGCCGCAATGTGGCGGTCGAACTGGAAGATGGCCTGGGCAACGACGTGCTCTACGATATTGCACATCTGCTGGCGCCGCCGCGCGTGCAGCAACGACGCTGATCAGGCTTCGCCGGCGTCGTCATCCTCATCGTCGTCGGCCTCGATGCGGGCAAGCGCCTGGGCGGCACGACGCAGGGCCGGCAGGCAGCGCAGGGCCTTGTCCGCAGTCATGCGCATCACGGGTGCCTGAATCGCCACCCCCATGTTGGAGCGGCCCTCGGCGCGGGGCACGAGCACGGCGATACAGAACAGGCCGGGCAGGAACTCCTCGTTGTCCAGGGCGTAACCGAGTTCGCGCACCTGTTCCATTTCGCGCTCCAGGGCTTCCATGGTCACCAGGGTGTTGGCCGTGTAGCGTGTGAGCGGCGTGTGGCTGAGCAGGCGGCGACGCTGGGCTGCGCTGAGCTGGGCCAGAAATAATTTTCCGCTGGCCGAGCAATGCGCCGGGACACGCGAGCCCGGATGCAGGTAGAATCGAAGAGGTGCGGCCGTTTCAGCGCGATCCAGGTACAGCACCTCGCTGCCCGAAAGCGCGGTGATGTTGCAGCTTTCACCGACTTCCTCACGCAGCTGCATCAGGACCGAGCGGCGTGCACCATGCTTGGTGTCATTGAGCAGCAGGTTTTCCGCCAGGCGGCGCAGGCGCGCACCCGTGCCGTAGTGCCGGCCGTCGCTGTCGCGCTGCAACATGCCGCTGGATTCCAGCTGTTGCAGCATGCGGTGCAGCGTGGGCTTGGGCAGGGTAGTCTGCTCTACCAGGTCCTGGAGCGAGAACAGGTGATCGCGACTGGCGATCAGTTCCAGCAGGCCCAGCAGGCGCATGGTGGGTGTTTCGCCCAGATGCTTGGCACTGCGGCGATGCGCAGCGGGCGGGGCTGGTTCGGTCAAATTTGTCATCCCTTGCGTCTCGAATTTTGATATGATAAGTATCGTTTAATGCATTTTATGCCAAGTTGCATGATTTGCAAGTATTCCACCGTGACGTTCGGAGCCAAGTATGCATGATCCCTGGACACTTGCCGGAAGAACCTTTAGCTCGCGCCTGATGGTGGGCACCGGAAAATACCGGGATTTCGCGCAAACGCGCGATGCCATCCAGGCGAGCGGCGCGCAGATTGTCACCGTGGCCATACGGCGCACCAACATTGGTCAGGCCGGTGATGAAGAAAGCCTGCTCGACTATCTGCCGCCTTCCGAATACACCTATCTTCCCAATACGGCAGGTTGCTATACCGCCCAAGACGCGGTGCGCACCCTGCGGCTGGCGCGCGAGCTGCTCGATGGTCATTCGCTGGTGAAGCTCGAGGTGCTGGGCAGTCATGACAACCTGTATCCGCAGATGCCCGAAACCCTGAAGGCGGCGGAAATCCTGGTCAAGGATGGCTTCGATGTCATGGTCTATTGCTCGGATGACCCCATACAGGCGCGAATTCTGGAAAGCATAGGCTGTGTGGCCATTATGCCACTGGCCTCCATCATTGGTTCCGGCATGGGCATTCTCAACCCCTGGAACCTGCGTCTGGTGATCGAATCCGTCTCTGTGCCCGTCATTGTCGATGCGGGTGTGGGCACGGCATCGGATGCCGCGATTGCGATGGAACTGGGTTGCGACGCCGTCCTCATGAATTCCGCCATTGCCTATGCGCGTGAACCTGTGCTCATGGCCGAAGCCATGCGCCATGCAGTGACGGCGGGACGCAAGGCCTTCCTCGCCGGGCGCATGCCGCGCAAGCTGTACGCTGCCGAAGCCTCGTCACCGCTGACAGGGATGATTGCGCCAACCCCGTCATGAGCGCGCGCCGGTCGGGATCGGCCATGTGGAAAGCCCTTTTTGAGCGAAGGGGGGGCAAGGGGCTGAGCCTGCAGGAGCAGATCTGCCAGATGCTGGTGGCAGCCGTGCTCGACGGGCAGGTATCGTCCGATGTGCCGCTGCCGTCCAGTCGTCGCATGGCCCAGCGTCTCGGGGTATCGCGCAACACAGTCATCATTGCCTATCAGCGCCTGGTAGACCATGGCTATCTGCTGGCGCGTGAGCGCCGCGGCTATTTCGTCAACCCCGACATGCGCCCCGTGCCGGCACGGGGCGACAGCCCGGTGCCGCCGCCCGGCGAGCCCGACAATGCCCCCGACTGGGCGGGACGTTTCCGTTTCCGGCCCTCGGACCAGCGCAATATCGAGAAACCGGCCGACTGGCAGGACTTCCCCTATCCCTTTCTCTACGGCCAGTTCGATGCGGAACTGTTTCCGGCTGCGGAATGGCGTGAATGCTGCCTGCGTACGCTCAGTGCGATGGAGATCGGCGAGTGGGCGCAGGACATGATATTGCGCGATGATGCCTCGCTCATCGCACAGATCCGCCAGCGCCTGCTGCCACGGCGCGGGGTGTGGGCCGGCGAGGACGAGATCATCATCACCGTGGGGGCGCAGCAGGCGCTCTACCTGCTGGCCGATCTGCTTGTCGGCCGTGACACGGCAGTGGGTATCGAGGATCCCGGCTATCCGGATGCACGCAATATCTTCGGGGCGCGCTCGGAGCGTCTGGTTGCGCTGCCGGTGGATGGGGAAGGGCTGATGGTGACGCCCGCGCTGGCCGCCTGTGATTACGTCTATACAACGCCCAGTCACCAGTGTCCGACCACCGTGACCATGTCCATGGCCCGGCGTACGGCATTGCTGGAGCAGGCTGCGGCCGCCGACGTGATTCTGATCGAGGACGACTACGAAAGTCAGGTGAGTTTCCGCGGTGATCCCTTTCCCACGCTCAAGAGCATGGATCGCAGTGCGCGCGTCATCTATGTCGGCAGCCTGTCCAAGAGCCTGGCACCCGGCGTGCGCCTGGGCTATGTGGTGGGCCCGCGCGAGCTGATTGCCGAGCTGCGCCATGCCCGCCGTCTCAACCTGCGTCATCCCACGGCCTTCCTGCAGCGTGCCTTTGGTCTGTTCCTGTCGCTGGGCTATCACGATGCCTTGCTGGCCCGTCTGGCGGAGGTGCGCCATCGCCGGGCCCGCGCGCTCGTCGACGCGCTGGGACGTTATCTGCCGCAGATCCACTGTGTGCCGGTTTCCGGCGGCTCATCCGCCTGGCTTCAGGGGCCGCCTGCGCTGGATGTCCAGCGCCTGCATCGCGATTGCAAGGACCTGGGTGTCCTCATAGAGCCGGGCGGTATCTTCTTTCGTGATCCGGCCGATGGCCAGCATTGCTTTCGCCTGGGCTTCTCGGCGATCAAGACGCAGCGGATAGAGGCCGGCATACAGCTGATTCGCGATGCCGTGAGCCGACAGCACCTCTGACGCATAGCTGGACCCAACGATATCGGCGAACTGGTACTACAACTGGCGCCGGGGATTGCCTATCGTGTGATATGGATGAAAATACTCGAGGAGTCTGTGATGAGCCAGGACAAGGTCAAGCTGCTGGAAGCATTTGCCGCAGCATGGAATCGACATGATATCGACGCGCTGATGAGCATGATGGCGGATGAGTGCGAGTTTCACACCGTTGCCGGGCCCGATCAGCTGGGCAGCAGCCACTATGGCCGCGAGGCGGTGCGCAAGGCTTTCGAGGCGGCCTGGATCAACGTGCCCGACGCCGCCTGGCGCGATGGCGATCATTTCGTGGCCGGTGACCGCGGTGTGTCCGAGAGCACTTTCTGTGGCACGAATGCTGATGGCACGCGTGTCGAGGCGCGCATGGTCGATGTGTTCACCTTCAAGGGTGACAAGATCGCCGTGAAGAACGCCTTCCGCAAGCAGCGTCCGGCCCTGCCAGCCAAATAGGCGCCTCACGGCGTCTTTTCCCAAAACGCAGCACGTATTCAGAGAGGCAAGGCATGGACACCCACACTCCCGCGGCACAGCCGGACGCGGCCCCGAACGTGACCTCGAGGGCAACCCCGGCAAGTGCGCCCTACGATCCCGCCTACGACCCGCTGGTCACGGGCATTCCGGGACATGGCAGTGAATATGCACCCACGTACTGGATCGGTACGGCGGGCGATCCGCCTGCGGATGATGGCCCGATCCAGGGCGATATCGAGGTCGACGTCGCCATCATCGGTTCGGGCTTTACCGGGCTGTGCACAGCTATCTTCCTGGCCCGGGAGCACGGCATCAAGGCGGTGGTGCTGGAAGCCAACCGCACCGCCTGGGGTTGCAGCACGCGCAACGGCGGCCAGGCGCAGTGTGCGTCGGGCCGGCTGAAGCGCTCCGAGTGGATCAAGCGCTGGGGGCAGGATGTTGCGCTGGCCATGCACCAGGAATGCCTGGACGGCATGGATACTTTCCGGTCCCTGATTGCCGATATCGACTGCGATGCCCAGCACGGCGGCCATCTGTATATCGCGCACAGGGACAAGATGATGCCGGTACTGGAGAAGGAGGCCGGGCTGCTGCGCAACACCTTCAACTACGACGTGAAGATGATGGACGCACGCACGGTGCGCGACGAGTGGATGAATGACCACGAAGCTGCCGGCGCCATGCAGGAGCCCGAGGGCATTGGCGTGCATGCGGGCAAGCTTGCCTTCGGCTATCTGCGCAAGGCGCGTGCGCTGGGCGTCAGGGTGCATCCCGCCAGTCCGGTGCAGGGCTGGGAGAGCAGGGACGGCTTTCATTACCTGCGTACGCCGGGCGGCGTGGTCAAGGCGCGCCGCGTCGGCATGGCCACAGGCGGCTATACGAGCAACAGCCTGCATCCCGAGGTCAAGAATCGCATATTGCCCATCCTGTCGAACTCCATCGTCACCCGGGTGCTCACGGATGCCGAGATCAGGGAAGCCGGGCTGCACAGCTATCAGTTCGCGACCGACACGCGAATATTGCGCCACTACTATCGCCTCATGCCGGACAACCGCCTGCAGATCGGCAGTCGCAGTGCCATCACGGGGCACAACGCACCGGACAAGAAGTACGAGCAGATGCTGGTACGCGATCTGGGTCGCAAATTCCCGTCGCTGGCCAATGTCGAGCTCGAATATTCCTGGTGGGGCTGGGTGGATGTCAGCCATGACATGATGCCGCGCATCTTCCAGCCCGATCCTTCGCGCGAGATCTATTACGCCCTTGGCTATGGCGGCAACGGCGTCATGTATTCGGCCCAGGCGGGCAAGCGCATGGCCCAGCTGATTGCGGGCAAGGGGGGCGAGCTCAGTCTGCCCATCTTCAAGTCGCGCCTGCCGTTCCCGAACATTCGTGAAATGGTGGTGTCGGAAGCCTTCGCGCCGTTCCGCCGGTTCGGGCAGCGCTTCCTGTACCGCTGGTACCACCTGAAGGACGAGGTGATATAGGGCAGGGCAGGGGGTGTGGCAGGACAGCCATGATTCCGGGTAGGCGCGCCGTGGCTTCCGCATATCGGTTATGCTTCGCCCATCATGTATAAACCGTCTTATCCTCATCCCCTGATCGCGCGCGAGGGCTGGCCTTTCATTGCCCTCAGTGTGGTCCTCGCGCTGCTGCTCAACCTGTGGTCGGGCTGGCTGGCCCTGCCTTTCTGGCTGCTCGCAGTCTTCGTCATCCAATTCTTCCGCGATCCCGCCCGTACGACTGACGATGTGCCCAACGCCGTGCTGGCGCCGGCTGACGGTCGCATCGTGGCGGTCGAGGAGGCGCATGACCCCTATGCCGATCGTGCCGCGCTGAAAATCAGCGTGTTCATGAATGTGTTCAATGTGCATTCCAACCGTATGCCCGTCAAGGGCAGGGTAGGCGCTGTCACGTATTTTCCGGGGCGCTTCCTGAATGCTGCGCTGGACAAGTCCTCGCTGGAAAACGAGCGCAATGCGGTCATCGTATACACGCCGGACGATCAGCAGCTCACGCTTGTGCAGGTTGCCGGACTGGTCGCCCGGCGCATCCTCTGTTATGTTGATACCGATGAGCCCGTCTACGCCGGCCAGCGCTACGGCTTCATTCGTTTTGGCTCGCGTGTGGATGTCTATCTGCCCCTGCATGCCCGTCCCCGCGTAGCTCTGGGTGATCGCGTCAAGGCGACGCAGACCTTGCTGGCCGAACTCGGGCCTGCACCGTACGTGCCCACCGACGACTGAACCTGCTGTCCCTGCCCATGCCTGATCTGCCGCTTTCGCCAGAGGAAACGCGCCGTCGGCGCAGTATCTACCTCTTGCCCAATGCCTTCACGACGGCCAACCTCTTTGCGGGCTTCTATGCCGTCGTTCAGGCCATGCAGGGACGTTTTGAAGTGGCCGCCATCGCCATTTTCCTGGCCATGGTGTTCGATGGCATGGACGGGCGCGTGGCCCGGCTCACACACACGCAATCCGCATTCGGGGAGCAATACGATTCCCTGGCGGACATGATTTCCTTTGGCATGGCACCCGCCCTGGTCATGTATGTCTGGGCGCTTCAGGATCTGGGGCGCTGGGGCTGGCTGGCGGCTTTCGTGTATGTCGTGGGTGCCGCATTGCGCCTGGCGCGCTTCAATACCAATCTGGCCGTGGTCGACAAACGCTTCTTCCAGGGGTTGCCCAGCCCGGCGGCGGCAGCTTTGATGGCGGGCTACCTCTGGCTGGCGGTGGACAACAAGCTGCTCTTTCTGAACCCTTCGCTGCAGCAGTGGCTGGCCTGGGGTATTACTGTGTATGCCGGCGTCAACATGGTGACGGTGGCGCCGTTCTACAGCGGCAAGTCCTTTGCGCTGGGGCGCAGCGTCCCGTTCTGGGTGATTCTGGTGCTGGTGGCCGGCTTTGTGTTCGTGTCCAGCAATCCGCCGTTGATGCTGTTTGGCCTGTTCGTGGTCTACGGCCTGTCGGGCTGGGTCGTCATGTTCTGGCGCTGGCGGCGTGCACGTCAACTGCTGCGCCAGCGCCAGCGCACCATGGAGCGACCGGGGCAGGGCGATGCGGGTGAAGATCGGCCTTGAGTGCGTGTCTCACGCATTCGTGGCCTAGTCGACGAAGAATTCCAGCGGCTCGTACATGGGATCGGGGCCCGGATGATGGCGTGTGACGCGTTCCGTGTGCGGATCGAAGTAGATGTGCATGAGTGAATTCCACACGTGGTTTTCCTTGAAGCGGTAGCTCCAGACTTCCTGGCGTGACGCCGGCAGGCCGACCGGACCAATTTCAGCCGGGGGGCCGAATTCACAACGCACACTGTCCTTGTTCCAGACACCGGTTTCGAGACGGCGAAAACGCTCGCTGGTGAGCAACGGTTCCATGCGCTCGGTCCTTCCCGCGGCATCCACATTGCTGCCCCAGGCGAGTTGTCCGTTGGGCTGCGTGGTCCAGATGACGCGCAGTTGTCCATTGGCCGTGGTGCAGCTGAAGCTGGGTGCGCCGAAACGTGCCTGCACCTCAGCCAGGGGAGTGCCGGGTGCGACATCGACAAGGCTCGCGCAGCCGGCCAGAATCAGGCATGAGGCGAGGATGGTTCCCAGGCGGGAAAGGCGGGCCGGCGCAGGTGGCATGGGCGCTCCACTCGATTCAGGGCTGCGGCCGCCGGTAATGTGGCGGCCGGCAGTTTTCCGGTATAATTGACCCTTGGTCGCGAGCAGGAAGGCACAGGTTGCCGACTTTCCTGCCCGTGCTGAATTGTAATTCATTCGCAGTTGATTCTTCTGCGGCTCTTTATCAGCTCCCTTGAATCCTTTTACGGGGCTGTTTCATTCACGCCCGGGCTCCTCGGCCCTGGCGCCAGTGTATTCGAGGCTTTTCATATCATGTCTGTCGCTGACATCAACAAATCCGATATCGTTGCAAAATTCCAGCGCGCCGCCGGCGATACCGGCTCACCCGAAGTGCAGGTGGCCCTGCTCACGGCGCGCATCAATGATCTGACCGAGCATTTCAAGACGCATCGCAAGGATCATCATTCCCGTCGTGGCCTTCTGCGCATGGTCAGCAGGCGCCGTAAACTGCTCGATTACCTCAAGAATCGCAGTCCGGAAGCCTACCGCAATCTGATCGAAAAGCTCGGTCTGCGCAAGTGATATCTGCGGCCTGTCCCGCATATCACCAACCGTGTACGTCGCGATGCGGTCGCGGTGTACACGGTTTTTTGTATTCAAGGATATCTTTAAATGTTCAATAAAGTCACCAGGTCGTTTCAGTATGGACAGCATACCGTCACGCTAGAGACCGGCGAGATCGCTCGCCAGGCTTCGGGCGCCGTGCTGGTCACCGTGGACGACACCGTTGTTCTGGCCACTGTTGTGGGCAACCCGGTTGCACGTCCCGGCCAGGATTTTTTTCCCCTCACGGTGGATTACGTCGAGCGCACCTACGCGGCCGGCCGCATTCCCGGCGGGTTCTTCAAGCGTGAAGGCAAGCCGTCCGAGAAGGAGGTGCTCACCTCCCGCCTGATCGATCGCCCCTTGCGTCCGCTGTTTCCCGAAGGCTTCTACAACGAGGTCCAGGTCATCATCCATGCCCTGTCGGTGAATCCCGAAGTGGACCCCGATATCCCGGGCATGATAGGCGCTTCTGCGGCGCTGGCGCTGTCCGGCATCCCCTTCAACGGCCCCATCGGTGCCGCGCGCGTGGGCTATCTGGATGGCGAGTACGTGCTCAACCCCACCAGCACGCAGCTGGCGGAGTCGGCCATGAATCTGGTGGTGGCCGGTACGGAAGCGGCCGTCATCATGGTTGAATCCGAAGCGCATCAGCTCTCCGAGGAAGTGATGCTGGGCGGCGTGGTCTTCGGCCATGAGCAGATGCAGGCCGCTATCGAGGCCATTCATGATCTGGTCGCGGAAGCGGGCAAGCCCGAGTGGGAGTGGGCGCCGGAAGCGCGTGACGAGGCTCTGGTATCGACTATTCGCGAAGCTGCCTTGCCGGGTCTGTCCGAGGCCTACCAGCAGCGCTCCAAGCAGGTGCGCACCCAACAGATCAAGGCTGTGAGCGATCAGGTCAAGAAAGGCCTGGCCGAACAGGCACAAGCGCGTGGCGAGGAGGCACCCGACGGCGTGCTGGTCGACAATCTGCTGTTCGAGCTGCAGTCCGAGATTGTCCGCCGGCAGATTCTTGAAGGTCAGCCGCGCATCGATGGCCGCGACACGCGCAGCGTGCGTCCCATCGACATCCGTCTGGGCGTCCTGCCGCGTGCGCATGGCAGCGCGCTGTTCACGCGGGGCGAGACGCAGGCGCTGGTCGTCGCCACGCTGGGCACCAAGCAGGATGAGCAGATCATCGACTCGGTGATGGGTGAGTATCGCGACCGCTTCATGCTGCATTACAACTTTCCGCCGTTCTGCACCGGGGAAACCGGCAGGTTCGGCTTCACCAAGCGGCGCGAGATCGGCCACGGACGGCTCGCCCGCCGTGCGCTCACTGCGCTGCTGCCCACGCCCGAGGATTTCCAGTACACCATCCGCGTTGTATCCGAGATCACCGAATCCAACGGCTCGTCCTCGATGGCGTCCGTCTGCGGTGGCTCCCTGGCCATGATGGATGCCGGCGTGCCCATCACCGATCATGTGGCGGGTGTGGCCATGGGGCTGATCAAGGAAGGCGCGAAGTTTGCCGTGCTCACCGACATCCTGGGTGATGAGGATCATCTGGGTGACATGGACTTCAAGGTGGCCGGTACGGAAAAAGGCATCACGGCCCTGCAGATGGATATCAAGATCCAGGGCATCACGGCCGAGATCATGCGCGTCGCCCTGGCGCAGGCCCGTGAAGGGCGCCTGCATATCCTGGGCTGCATGAAGGATGCGCTCGAAGGCTCCCGTACGGAGCTGTCCGAATATGCGCCGCGCATGCTGACGGTACGCATCAATCCCGAGAAGATCCGTGATGTGATCGGCAAGGGGGGCGCCACCATCCGCAGTCTGACGGAAGAGACGGGCACGCAGATCGACATCGGCGACGATGGCCTGATCACGATTGCCAGTGCCGATCTCGACATGGCACGAGAGGCCGAGCGCCGCATCCGCGAGCTGACGGCAGATGTGGAAGTGGGCCATGAGTATGAAGGTCCCGTGCTGCGCCTGCTCGATTTCGGTGCCATCGTCCAGGTCCTGCCCGGTCGCGACGGCCTGCTGCACATCTCTGAAATTGCGAACTACCGCATTGCCAACATCACGGATGTCCTCACCGTTGGGCAAGTGGTCCGCGTGAAGGTGCTGGAAGCCGATGATAAGGGTCGCCTGCGATTGTCCACCAAGGCGATCGGCGGCATAGAGGCCCAGCAGAACGGCAACATCGAGGATGCCCAGATAAAGGCGCCATCGCAGGACTAGAGGTAGACAAAAGGCCCTTGCGGGCCTGATGTTCCGGAGCCCGGCTTGTGAGCCGGGCTTTTTGTTGCCGGTTGCCGTGTCGATCAGCGAAAGGTTGCGGCAGTTTGTTCCGCGGCCTCGCGAAGTACCGGCAGGTGAGCTATCAGGCCCTCCATGGAGATGCGTTCTGCTGGTGCCTGAATGGCGATGGCGGCACAAGCGCGCGTGCGGTCGCGCATGACCGGCACGGCAATGGCCACCATGCCGGGCATGAACTCCCCCTTGTTGAGACTATAGCGCAGCTTGCGGATCCCGGTGAGTTCGTCGCGCAGGTCATCCAGGCTGGTAATCGTCAATTCGGTGCTGCCGCGCAGAGGCAATTGGCGCAGAAGACGTTCACGCTGCTGGCGCGGCATCAGGCCCAGCAGTAGTTTTCCACTCGCGGTGCAATGGTAGGGAACGCGCGACCCGGCACTCAGTGTGAAGCGTGATGGCCAATTCACTTCAACGCGATCCAGGTACACAATATCGTCGCCGCTCGACATGGCCAGATTACAGGTTTCCTGCACAGTGTCCACAAGCTCTTGCAGGATGGCGCGCCGGGCGGCCGCCGGGCCGGCAGTCATGAGCAGGTTGACCGCCATTTTTCGTACACGCGCGGAACATTCGTAATGACGTTGGGGCGCAGTACGTGTTACCAGCCATGCACTTTCGAGTTGCTTGAGCAACCGATGCACCGTCTGCTTGGGCAATTCAATGCGGTCCGTGATTTCCGTCAGTGACAATGGACGATCGGCCTGGGCAATGATTTCCAGAATGCGGAAGGCACGGACAGCTGCCGCATTGGCGTGGCTCGACATTGCAATATCTCCTTTCAGTCGTCCCGATTTTTGCATATTTCAATACTGAACGGTTGCACAGACCCAAAATGTTGGAAATCGGGACTGGGGGCGGGCGCGATTGCGCTAGATTGAATCCGGGGCACCATCTTCCGGCAGGGAAAGTATCGGTGCGATGCAGTGCAATCAAACAGGAGGCAAGCGTGGCGCAAGTTCAGGCGGAGCGTGCAGATTTGGCGAACGATGGGTCTCTGACAGAGATTCAGATGCGTATTGGCGCGACAGTGGAACGTGCGCGTGCCGCGCAGAAGCGCCTGGAGGTGATGGGGCAGGCGGCAATGGACAATGCCGTAACGGCTGTGGGCTGGGCCATCATGGAGCCGGACCGCAATCGCCGGTTGGCGCAGTGTGCCGTCAGGGACACTGGTCTGGGCAATGTGGACGACAAGATCATCAAGAATCATCGCAAGACCCTGGGGCTGCTGCGGGATTTGCAAGATGTCAGGAGCCACGGCGTTGTGGCACGCTATCCGGAAGCCGGGATTATCGAGATTGCGCGACCGGTTGGTGTTGTTGCTGCAGTGACGCCATCCACCAATCCTGCCGCCACGCCTGCCAACAAGATGATCAATGCCCTCAAGTGCGGCAATGCCATCATCGTGGCACCCTCTCCGAAAGGTGTCTCAACGAGTCGCCTGCTGGTGGAGTTTGTGCACGAGCAGTTCGATCGTTGCGGATTGCCCCGGGACCTTGTCCAGACTCTGGATGCTCCCATCAGCAAGGTCCTGACGTCTGAGCTCATGCAGCAGGTGGATCTGGTGGTCGCCACGGGTTCACAGTCCAACGTCCGCATGGCATACACGTCGGGTACACCAGCCTTCGGGGTGGGTGCTGGCAATGTGGCGGCCATCGTCGATGAGAGTGCGGATCCGGATGATGCGGCAGTGAATATTCGTCAATCCAAGACTTTTGACAATGCGACGAGTTGTTCGTCTGAAAACAGCGTTGTCATCCTGGATGCGGTTTATGACGCCATGTTGCGCGCATTGCAGGCACAGGGCGGAATTTTGCTGGATGCGCAGGAAAAGCAGAGGCTGGCGCAGGCCATGTGGCCGGAGGGTCGCCTGTCGCCCGAAGTTACCGGCAAGGATGCCGCCAGCATCCTGCGTGTGGCCGGACTTGAAGCACTACTCTCCCGGCAGGGCCCGAGTTGTTCCATGCTGCTTGTGGAAGAAACGGGGTTTGGATCAGAAAAGCCCTTTTCCGGAGAAAAGCTGTCACCTGTACTGACGGTCTACCGGGCACGTGACCTTGAACATGCGATAGCGATTGTCGAAGGTATCTATGCATTCATGGGGGCGGGCCATTCAGTGAGTCTGCACACCCGCCACGCCGGACAGGCGCTGACGTTGGGTGAGCGTCTTCCGGTGGCCCGTGTGATTGTCAACCAGGCGCATTGTTATGCCACGGGTGGCAATTTCGATAATGGTTTGCCATTTTCGTTGTCCATGGGCTGTGGCACGTGGGGTGGAAACAACTTTTCAGACAACATGAATTATCGCCATTACATGAATATTACTCGTATTGCCGAGCGCATAACCCCCAATGAACCGACGCTCGACGCTATTTTTGATGATTATTGGAAGAGGTACGGCGCATGAGCGATGCGGGTTTCGAGCGTTGGTTGACGATTACGGCAGCCATTGAGGGCTATGCCCTGAGAACGCCAGGCAAGGCATTCTATATTGCTACGGATACTGGCGCGGAACTGGATTTTGCGACCTTGAGGTCACAGTGTCAGGCGCTCGCCGGCCAGTTTGCTGCTCTGGGATTTCGGGCGGGCGACAAGGTGTCAGTGTATATGCCCAACGGCCCGATGGCCGCTGTTGCCCTGCTGGGCACCATGGCTGCGGGGTTGGTTGCCAACCCTATCAATCTGATGTCGCAACCCAGCCAGCTGTCCTACGTCCTGGGGCATTCCGACACGCGACTGGTATTCACGACTCCCGATTTGCATCCGCATTTGCAGTCAGTGCTGAAGCAGATCGATCGTGAAGTGATGGTGGTCTGTGTGGATGCCAATGCATGTTCTTTTCCGGATTTTTCTGGAGTGCAAAGTCCTTCCTCGCCGGGCACCGTAGGGACAGACAAGGTGCAAAGAGACGATCCGGCGTTGCTGATGTATACCTCCGGCACCACTGGCGTGCCCAAGGGGGTGGTGCTCTCGCACGGCAATCTGCTGACGAGCGCTGTCACGCTGGCACGCGAGCACCACCTGGGCCCGGAAGATCGTGTGCTGGGTTCACTGCCGCTCTACCATATCAATGGTCTGGTCGTGACGCTGCTTGCACCGCTGGTGACTGGTGGTTCAGTGGCCATGACACCCCGATTCTCCGTCGTGAGTTTCTGGCCCGATGCCATTTCCCACGAGTGTACCTGGATCAACGTCGTGCCCACGATTGTTGCCTATCTGCTCAATGATGTGAGCACCAGGCGCCCTTCCGGTCTGGAGCGCATACGCTTCTGTCGTACGGCGTCGGCTGCATTGTCGCCCGACCATCTGAATGCATTTGAAGCCAGGTTCGGAATCAGTGTCATAGAAACCATGGGGTTAACGGAAACGGCCGCCCCCGTGTTCACCAACCCGTGGGATCGCAGTGAGCGGCGATTGGGCAGTATTGGACGGCCGTCGGGCGCCGAGGCCCGGATCATCGACGGTGAAGGACACCCGCTTTCTCACCATGAGCATGGCGAGATCGTGCTGAAGGGCGCCAATGTGATGCAGGAGTATTACAAGGATCCCGAGCGCACGCGTGATGCTTTTACCAATGATGGCTGGCTGCGTACCGGTGATATTGGCTATCACGATGAGGACGGGTTCTATTACATCGTTGGTCGTGCCAAGGAGCTCATTATCAAGGGAGGGGAAAATATTGCACCACGTGAGATCGATGAGGTTGTGATTCGTCATCCGAGTGTTCTGGATGCGGCGGCCGTGGGTATCCCGCATCCGGATTATGGTCAGGATATCGCAGTCTATCTTGTATTGCGTGACGGAGCTGTATTCGATCATGAGGCAATGCGAGCGCATTGTCTCGGTGAACTGGGCCGTTACAAATCCCCGAGCAGGTATGTGGTGGTGGACGAGCTGCCACGGGGGCCGTCAGGTAAAGTGCAGCGGCTTAAATTGCTGGAATTGCAGGAGACGGGTTTTTAGTAATGATGTTTGAAGATCGAGTCAGTGAAAACTGAAGAAAACGAGACTATTTTCTGAAAAGACACGCCTATACTGAATTAAAAAACCGTGTCGATCTAGGAGACAAGAGCCATGAAAAAATTGAGCAAAATTTTACTGTTAGGCATCACTGCATCTGCGATGGCATTAGGTGGAATGACGATAGCCCAGGCGGATGAATATCCTTCTCGCCCGGTAGAGATTGTTGTCACATTTGGACCGGGGGGTGGTGCGGATGCCATGGGTCGCAAGATGTCACAGTTGCTGGAAAAGCAACTGGGCGTGCCGCTGCCGGTATCCAACATTGCCGGCGCATCAGGCAATGCCGGCCTGACCAAGGTCCTGACCAACCCGGCGGACGGCTACACGCTCGGAACGTTGATAGCACTCAGCGTCTCGTCTTGGGCATCGGGCCTGGGGACGGCGCGTCCCGATGATTTCACGGTCATTGCCGTTACGCAGGATTCACCTTCAATGCTTTTCGTGAGCAAGAGTAGTCCACTGAAAACATTTCAGGATTTTCTCGATGCAGCCAAGGCCAATCCAGGCAAGTTGAAGATTGCCACTTCCGGCTACGGGACACAGGATGACATGACCCTCAAGTATCTGGCAGCACAGGGTTACGAGACAACGAATGTGCCCTTCTCAAAGCCGTCGGAGCGCTATGCTTCGCCGCTGGGCGGGCATACGGATGCCATTTATGAAGAACCTGGAGATGTGGCGCCTTTGCTCAAGGGTGGGCAATTGCGTCCTCTCGTTGTCTTTGATGATGTCGCGCATCCGGCCTTTCCTGATACGCCGACCTCATTGTCCCACGGCTTTCATATCAGTGACCTCCCCAATTTCAGAACCTTGGCCGTGCCATCGTCAACGCCACAGGACATAGTGGATCGGCTCTCCTCAGCAGTGCAGGCTGCACTGGCGACATCTGAGTGGAAGGAGTTTTGTGAATCAACCTATACATGTACCAAAGAGTACAGTCCCGAAGAGTCGCAGGCGCATGTGATCAGCTTCTACAAAATGATGCAGCACTACGCCGAGAAATATAAGTAAAGCGGGACGGCGAGCAAAAGGAGGCTGGGCATGGTCAATCATGAAAGGACCGGCATTATTCGTCATCTTCTGCCACCAATGCTTTTTATCGTGGCGGTACCGGTGTTGCTGCGTTATCTGGCGCCTGATATTGGTCAGGCGGATGCCATGGCACGTGGCCTGGCCGGCCCGGTCAGTTGGCCTCGATTCGCCCTGTATGGTGTGCTGTTCTGTGCGGTGGGCTGGCTCATTCAGTCACTTCGACAGATGCGGCGCGAGGCTCAGACCTGGCGCCTGGGGCAGCCCGCCGCATCTGATGATGAGACCATGGAGCCCGAGCAGGACGAAGCGTTCAACGAGCCCCTGATCTGGTCAGGGGTCGCCTTGACGCTTGCTTACGGCTTTCTGATTCCAGTGGTGGGTTTCGCCCTGGCAACGATGGCTTATCTGCTGTTCTGGTTATTGCTTGGTGGCATTCGCAAGCCGGTTCTGATCACGGGAATCACTGTGCTGGGAACGGTTCTGCTCCTGTACGTATTCGTCAAGCTTGCCCTGATGCCACTCGATCGTGGTCAGGGCATGTTTGATGGCATCACAGTGAGCCTCTATCGCCTGTTACGCATCTATTGAGCCGAGATTGTCATGGACGCATTGACGAACATTTCTATCGGGCTCGGTATTGCGCTCGAGTTCTACCACATGGCGGTCATGCTGACCGGCCTGGTGATTGGTGTGGTGGCCGGTGCCTTGCCAGGCATTTCATTTGTGAATGCCATGGCGATTGCGCTGCCTTTCACATATATGATGACGCCGCTGGGCGCCATGGTGTTCCTGGGGGGTATATACGCGGGCGGCGTCTTTGGCGGCTCTATTTCTGCGATATTGATCAATATTCCGGGTGTGCCGTCCTCATTGCCCAGTTGTTGGGAGGGCTTTCCCATGACGCGCCGGGGCGAGTCGGCCAAGGCGCTGACCATAGCGATCACTGCTGCGGCGACAGGCGGTCTTGTGAGTGCGCTTGTGCTGACATTTGCCGCTCCGCCGTTTGCCAGTTTCGCGCTGCGGTTCGACCAGCCCGAGTTCTTCGCTGCAACCATGCTTGGTCTGGTCAGTATTATCGCGGTGGCCAGAGGCACACCGTGGATCAGCTTCCTGTCCCTGTTTCTGGGGATTGCCATCGGAAGCGTTGGGACCGACCCCGTCTATGGGGTTCCTCGCCTGACTTTCGGGTTCTCTGCACTTGAAGGGGGCATTGATTTCGTTGTCGTGATGATTGGCTTGTTTGCACTATGTGAAGTTCTCGAAATGCTGGGCAAGCATGCCTATCAGAATTCGGATGCCCGTGTGAAGCTGCGACCCCCGACCAAAAAGGAGCTTTGGGGCTTGAGGGGCCCCATCGGCCGGGGCACATTCCTGGGTAATATCATCGGTCTGATTCCGGGTGCCGGCGCGACGGTGGCGGCGCTTGTCGCCTACAGCATCGAAAAGACCATATCGCCGCGCAAGTCCGAGTTTGGAACCGGTGTTCCAGCGGGATTGGCAGCGCCTGAAGCTGCCGGCAATGCGACTACCGGTGCTGCTATGGTGCCGTTGATGACCCTGGGTATCCCGGGAAGTGCAGCCTGCGCCATCATGCTCGCGGCAATGATATTGCATGGCATCACGCCGGGCCCAATGCTGTTTGCCATGCAGTCTGACATGGTTTACGCGATCTTTGCGAGCTTTTTGCTGGCCAACCTGTGCATGATCGTTGCCGGTGTCTTTGTGGCCAAGGGATTTTCCTCGCTGCTGCGCGTTCCACCCACTATCTTGGGTGCCTTCATAGTCATCCTGAGTGTGCTGGGTGCCTACGGCGTACGCAATAATGTCGTCGATATTTATCTGTGTCTGACGTTCGGAGTGCTGGGTCATCTGATGAAGCGATTCAACTTTCCGTCCACACCTCTGATTCTCGGCGTGATTCTCGGGCCTTTGGCTGAGCGGTATTTCATTACGGCCATGGCGAATTATGATAATGACCTGACCATTTTCTTCACCCGACCGATCAGCGCAACAATTGTCGCCTTTACGGTGATATTCATCCTGTGGGCGCTGACACCGGATTTGCTTGTCAAATACAACCGCCGTCGTCGCAAGAAGCGTGAAATGATGGAAAAGAATCTGCGATCGCGGGAAGCTGCCTAAAAATAATTATCGTGCAGTACTGCAGTCTGGAGATGCAAGCCGCCCAATCGGTATGGGCAAGGCCCAGGAGATTTTGAGTTCATTGCGCTTGTTGATATCCATGTCCATATGTCTGCTATCATAGACATATGGACACGAATAACGCACTTGAAAGCTTTGCTGCCCTCTCTCAGGACACCCGACTTGCGGTGTTTCGACTTTTGGTGCGCGAGGAACCCGAGGGTTTGCCGGCGGGAGAGATCGCCCGCCGGCTTTCCGTGCCGCACAACACGCTGTCTGCTCACCTTGCCATTCTTGCACGCGCCGGCTGGCTGACGTCAACACGCCACGGGCGCACCATCATCTACCGCGCCAACCTGGCGCATATGGAGCAATTGATCATGTTTCTTGCCAATGACTGTTGCGCCGGTCATCCGGATATGTGTCGTTCGCTGATGATTCGGCTGGATGAGACGCATGAGCAGTAAAACCGCCGATTCGTGTTGTGGCCGCTCTGGTGCGGAGCCGCAACAGGACTTTCAGGACACAATATCCAGACAGTGGCAGCGTCATTACGTGCTTGCAGCGGCGTTGCTGGCGGTCCTGTGGTGGCTGGCCTACCGCTATATCCTGCCGTTTTCGAGCTGGCTGGTATTCGATGCGCTGGGTATGGAGCAAGATTCCCATTCAGGTGCGGCACTGGAGTTCTTCATCTATGACACAGTAAAGATACTGTTGCTGCTGGTCGCGCTGATCTATGGCATTTCCTGGCTGCGTGCCACGCTGGATATGGGGCGGGTACGCAGCCACCTGGTCGGCAGAAAACGCGGTCTTGGCTATTTTCTGGCTGCCGCATTCGGTGCCGTCACACCTTTCTGTTCCTGCTCCAGCGTTCCTCTGTTCCTCGGTTTCACCACGGCACGCATTCCCATGGGCATCAGCATGGCCTTCCTGATTACCTCACCCCTCATCAACGAGGTTGCCGTGGTGTTGTTGTGGGGATTGCTGGGCTGGAAGTTTACGTTGGTGTACGTTCTTGTCGGGATCGCAGCCGGCGTGATTGGTGGATTTGTCATGGACGGCCTGAAGGCCGAACGCTGGTTGCAGCCCCACATTCTGGCCTCAATGAACCGAACCGCTGCGTCCTGCTGCCCGGGCAAGAATGGCCGGCACACACAGCAAGCCGAGCTGGGAGCTTCCAGTATTTACCGCCGCCATCGATTTGCAACCGGCGAAACGCAGGAGATTTTTCGTCGCGTCTGGCATTGGGTGGTCATCGGTGTGGGCATTGGCGCAGCCTTGCATGGCTTTGTGCCAGATAACTGGTTTGCAGAAAACCTGGGAGCAGGTCAGTGGTGGACGGTGCCTTCGGCGGTTATGGTTGCCATCCCCCTGTACTCCAATGTCACCGGCATTGTGCCCGTGATGGAAAGTCTGCTGCTAAAGGGCTTGCCGGTGGGAACCACGATGGCGTTCTGCATGAGTGCGGTGGCGGCCAGCATCCCCGAGGTGATGATACTGCGGCAAATCATGACTTTCCGCCTGCAGGCGACCTTCATTCTATATCTGTGGGTGGCTTTTACCCTGGTCGGCTGGCTGCTCAACTTGATTGCTCCCCATATTCTTTGACGCGTCGGGACAAGCGGCGTGTTACTGGCATTTCTGGTTTTCATCCTGACGCTGGTGCTCGTGATCTGGCAGCCGCGTGGCCTGGGCATTGGTTACAGTGCCCTTGCAGGGGCAGGGCTCGCACTGCTGGCCGGCGTGGTGCAGCCCGCCGATATTGGCGTGGTGTGGGACATCGTCTGGGACGCAACTTTCACCTTTGTTGCACTGATCATCATTTCGCTGATTCTGGACGAGGCCGGATTTTTTTCCTGGGCCGCATTGCATATTGCACGTTGGGGCGGCGGCCATGGGCATATGCTGTTCCCCCTCATTGTGCTGTTGGGCGCAGTCATTGCCGCAGTGTTTGCCAACGACGGTGCAGCCTTGCTGCTCACGCCCATCGTCATTGCAATTTTGCACCGCTTGCGATTTTCATCAGCCGCCACCATGGCATTCATCATTGCAACGGGCTTCATTGCTGATACGGCGAGCCTCCCATTGGTAATATCCAACCTCGTCAATATCGTCAGCGCCAACTATTTTGAAGTGTCTTTTTCCCGTTATGCACTGGTGATGGTTCCGGTGAATATGGTTTCCATCGTCATGTCGCTGGCTGTCCTGTGGCTGGCATTCGAGCATCAGCTGCCGGCGCGTTATACGGTGGATGAACTGGATGAACCTGCCACGGCGATTGTCGACCGGCAAGTATTCCATGCGGCTTTTCCGCTGCTGGGAATTTTGCTGACGAGCTACGTTGTGCTGGCGCGCCGGAGCCTGCCGTTCTGTCTGGTGACGGGTGGCGCTGCGCTGATATTGTTGCTGATTGCGGGTCGTGTTGGTCAGCGAGGCCGCCGCTCCGTTTTGCCGCTCGCCGGTATCCTGCGCTGTGCCCCCTGGCAGATTGTGCTGTTTTCACTGGGCATGTATCTGGTGGTCTATGGTCTGGGGCAAGCCGGCCTGACGAGCCACGGTGCCGGCGCACTGGAGTGGCTGGGTAAACAAGGCGCAATCACTGCCACCCTGGCTAGCGGCTTTCTTGCGGCTGCCGTGGCATCGATCATGAACAACATGCCGGCAACGCTTGTGGGTGTCCTGGCGATTGATCAGGCACAGGTCCCGGAGCTGATCCGCGATTTGATGATCTATGCTAATGTCATCGGCAACGACCTTGGTCCGAAACTCACGCCCATCGGCAGCCTGGCAACACTGTTGTGGCTGCATGTGCTGGCTGGTAAGGGGCACAGGATCGGTTGGGGACAATATATGAAGGTCGGCCTCTTGATCACGCCCCCGGTGTTGCTGATCACCTTGTTGGCGTTGGCGCTATGGCTGCCGATAATAGATGGATGGCTGTCGGCTCTTCATCGTTAAAGGGGGACAGCGGCAATCATTAAACTTGTTTTTTCGACGAAACAGGTTCAATGGAGGTTATGCCGATGTCCCCACTCGATTCTATCGTAGGCATCCATGGTCTGGTGATCG